>ULTW01037749.1_pt1 | contig 52531 bp, 48 predicted proteins | sample 1957961 | NCBI WGS metagenome assembly ULTW01 (sample SAMEA4835744, study PRJEB28245) | human gut metagenome | biome: gut microbiome; material: fecal sample | place: Denmark | collected 2008 | reverse complement strand
CTTACTGGTGAGCGTGGTTCTTTGATGGGTGCTATCGAGGGATTGTTGGAGGCACAGTATGATGTGCTCCGTGAGAATGGTCACTCTCCTTCTGAGGCTTTCAACGAGACTGTTGAGGAGCTTACTCAGAGCCTTGGCCCTCTCTTCGGCGAGAAGGGTATGGACTGGATGTATGCTAACTGCTCTACTACTGCACAGCGTGGTGCACTCGATTGGGCTCCTCGTTTCCGCGAGGCTATCAAGCCTGTTATGGAGTGGTTGTATTACTCAGTTAAGACTGGTAACGAGGCACAGATTTCTATCGACAAGAACTCTCAGCCAGATTACCGTGAGAAGTTGAACGCAGAACTCGAAGCTATGCGCAACAAGGAAATGTGGCAGGCTGGTGTTACTGTACGTAAACTTCGTCCAGAGAACAACTAATTTTTTTCTCGTACATAATGTTGGAAAGGGAATGGTCCGTGAGGGGTCGTTCCCTTTTATTTTTGTATAAAAGATGGTGGAGGAAGAGGAGAGGTCAAGGAAGGAAGAAAGCTTCATGCTTTGCCCTCTTGTATGAGACTATTATTATTCATACAGGCTGATGTATGAACCGTCGATATGTATTTGGTTTTCGCCTACTAAGAATTCTAAGGCTTCATCAACATACTGGCTGGGAAGTAAAATGTCGCGCAACTCAGTAATGAAGTGTGGCTTATGATCGCCCAACAACAGGCGAATGGCTTGTTGGGCTTCTTTGAAATACTTATCTTTGGTCGTGTTGTCGGTGTATTGTTCCAAGCAGACATCGCATTGATGACAATCTTCTTGGGTGGCTTCACCAAAGTAAGCCAATAACTGTCGAGAACGGCAGATATAGTCTTCCTTGGCATAATGGAGTATACCTTCTATTCGGTGTGCATATTGTTCACGACGTTGTTCCCATACCTCGTTGGGGATGATTACCTTTTCGCCATCTATCCTATCCTTCGCATAAGTTATATAGGGGGTCTTTCGTCTTGGTATGAACTGGACGATGTGGCGTGCTGAGAAATTCTTGAGTGTGACGTATACCTGCTCTATGCTCGTGTCGGCCTGATATGCTATCAAGCTTTCATCTATATACACGTAATCGGTAAACAGGCCACCATACGTTCGCAATAGTGCGGTAACAATGGCATCTTCTTTGGGGGACAGATTGTCAAGTAGATAGAGTTCGTTTCTGTTCAGACAGAACATGAGACGAGCCTTACCGTCAGGATTATCTTCATAGTGTATGTAGCCGCAACGTTCCAGTATTCTGAGTGCGGCATCCACTCTGATAGGAAAGAACTTGTAGATATAGCTGAACTTGTCGATATTAAACTCGAAAGTTTTTCCACGTCCACTGGCAATGCCTACTTGGAAGAAATAGGCAAGATGCTCATAAACATTCCTAATAAAGTCTTTGGGAGGAAAGGTGTCGTCTATGCGTTTCTTGAGCTTTCGTTCGTCGCTGGGATCGTAAAGCAATACGGCATAAGCCTTGTTGCCATCTCGTCCTGCACGTCCTGCCTCCTGGAAGTAGGCTTCCAACGAGTCAGGGCAGTCAATGTGTATCACCATTCTGACATCAGGCTTATCAATGCCCATACCAAAGGCATTGGTGGCTACAATGACTCTTATTTCATCATTTTGCCAAGCCCTTTGACGTTCGTCTTTGACTGTAGGTAAGAGGCCTGCATGATAGAAGGTACTTTTGATGCCATTCTTGTTGAGTAAGGCTGCTATCTCCTTGGTGTGTTTACGACTTCTGCAGTAGACGATGGCTGCACCTCCTACACATCGCAGGATGTGGATCATCTCATAATCTTTGTCTCCAACAGTGCGTACAATGTATGCCAAATTTTTGCGTTCAAAACTCATTTTGAACACATTCTTCTTTTCGAAATGCAGTTTCTCTTGTATGTCGTTGACAACATCTGGTGTTGCCGTTGCCGTGAGGGCAAGGATGGGGGTGCCAGGCTTCATGGTTCTGATGTCGGCAATATTAAGATAAGAAGGGCGGAAGTCGTAACCCCATTGACTGATGCAATGAGCCTCGTCGACAGTGATGAAACTGACGTTGATATGGCGTAGTTTGACTTGGAATATTTCGGAAGCCAATCGCTCTGGCGATATATATAAAATTTTTATTCCGCCAAAGATGCAGTTTTCTAAAGTTTGCACAACTTCACTTCTCGACATATCTGCATGGATAGCGGCAGCTTGTATGCCACGTTCCTTGAGGTGTTGCACTTGGTCTTTCATCAAAGCTATCAAGGGAGTGATGACGATGCACACTCCCTCCTTGGCAAGGGCTGGTACCTGAAACGTGATAGACTTTCCACCACCCGTAGGCATCAAACCCAAGGTGTCCCTTCCGTTGGCAATGCTTTCGATAATGTCGCGCTGTATGCCACGGAAGTCGGAGTAGCCCCAGTAGGTATGTAATATTTCCTGGAATTTGTCCATGGGTTTGATGACTTGAAATCTTGGATAGTATCAGTTTTCGTTGGGGCGAATATCTTCTATCTGTAGTTGAACTTGATTTTTCTTGAAGACATTCTCCTCGATGGTATAGGCAATGTCGAAACTGCGCTTGCTCTTAATGTATCGAGCAGAGGCACTTTGGCCAAAGGCGATGCCATTAACAACACAGCTCGACTTAGAGTCGACAAGTTCCAACTTGATGTGCTCTTGTTCGCGTCCTACTACCTTGCTGGTGCCATAGTCGTATACACGATTGGTGCAGAAGACAGGCTTCTGGTTGCAGGGACCAAAGGGGGAAAAGCGCTTCAGATCGTTGTAAAGATGCTTGGTGATGTCCTTGAAGTCGAGGACGGCATCTATATTGAGGATTGCCTCTGTCTGTTCGGGAGAGATATGTTCTTCTACATATTTTTGGAATCGGTTTCTGAACTCCTTGACATGTTCCCACTTCATGGTGAGACCAGCAGCATAGGTGTGTCCACCAAAATTGACCAACAGGTCGCGGCAACTCTTGATGGCTGAGTAGATGTCAAAACCTGTTACACTGCGTGCAGAGCCTGTTGCCATGTCACCTTCCTTGGTGAGTACCACGGTAGGGCGGAAGTAGATCTCTGTCAGTCGTGAGGCCACAATTCCTATTACACCTTTCTTCCATCCTTCATCGTAGAGTACGATGCTGGAATTGTGTTTTAGGCTTTCCAAACGTGAAACGATGCCATTGGCTTCTTCGGTCATCTGCTTGTCTATGTCTTTGCGCTGCTCGTTATATTCGTTGATGTGTTTGGCCATACGCAAAGCTGTGGCGAAGTCTCTCTCTACCAATAGGTCAACGCTGAGTTTGCCGTTTTCCATTCTTCCTGAGGCATTGATGCGTGGTCCGATTTTGAAGACGATGTCACTCATGGAAATCTCGCGCCCGTTGAGTCCACAGATGTCTATGATAGACTTTAGACCGATGCTGGGATTGGAGTTTAGTAACTTCAGACCATGGAAAGCCAAGATGCGGTTTTCGTCCACGACAGGTACGATGTCGGCAGCAATACTGACGGCACAAAAGTCGAGTAGAGGAATGAGTCGTGAGAAGGGAATTCCGTTGTCCTTAGCGAAAGCCTGCATAAACTTGAATCCCACGCCACATCCACAAAGGTGCTTGAATGGGAATGGGTCATCTGGGCGTTTCGGGTTGAGTATGGCCACAGCAGGTGGCATCACCTCGTCGGGAACATGGTGATCGCAGATGATGAAATCGATACCAAGAGTCTTGGCATATTCTATTTCCTTGACAGCCTTGATACCACAGTCGAGGATGATAATCAGTTTGACACCTGTTGCATGGGCAAAGTCTATTCCTTTCTTGCTTACTCCATATCCTTCGTCATAACGGTCGGGAATATAGTATTCTATGTTGGAATAGAATTGCTGCAGGAACTTGTATACTAAGGCAACAGCGGTGCATCCGTCTACATCATAGTCGCCATATACCAGGATGCGTTCCTTGCGTCCCATGGCATCGTTCAGACGGTCGACTGCTAAGTCCATATCCTTCATGAGGAAAGGATTGATGAGGTCGGCCAGTTGGGGTCTGAAGAATCGCTTTGCAGCCGATTCTGTGTTGATGCCTCGCTGGATAAGAAGCTGTCCAAGGATAGGGCTGATATTGAGCTTATCGCCTAATTCCTTAGCAGACTTTTGCTGTTCTGGTGTCGGAGCTTCATAATTCCATTTAAAATGCATTTTATTGTTTTTTATTTTCTGGGTGTAAAGTTACGAAAATATTATGACAATAAAAAATGTTTTAGATGAAAATAATAAAATAAGGGGCTGCAATGAATTCTTGCAGCCCCTTGATTACGTATTGTTTGATTGTTTTTAGATGCCGAGTTTTTTGCGGATATCCTTAGGAATGGCATTCTTGTTTACCATGAAGTCCATTGTCTTGTAAGCAACGAAAGCTTTGGTCATGTACCAGGTTCCCTTGTAGTCACCATACTCACCCCAAGAGTTCTTTACCATGTAGTATTCCTTGCCGTTCTGATCCTTTGCAACACCATAGATATGCATACCATGATCATCAGTAGTCTCCCAGTTGTCGAAAGCATCCTGACGCATCTTCTGTGTAGGAACGATTTCTGGAGCGTTAACACCAAGTGAATCGAACTTCACGCTCTTCTCGTTTTTAGAGAGTTTGAACCAGTGGTCGGCATCAGTGCCAGACATAGAACGTACCTTCTTAACATCGTAAGCGATGCCCAAACCCTTGCGGGTGAAGCCATCCTCTGTTACGTCACCGCCCCAAGCTACAGTGTAGCCGTTGTCGAGAGCGTTGTCGATAATCTTGCAGAGGTCATCCATAGGAACGTTGTAGCTCAAAGGCCAGCGCCAGTTGTCCTGTACCTCAACAGCAAATCGGCTCCACATAGGATGGTGTGTATAGCTGGTGATGGTAACATAATCGTCGAGATTGAGACCGAGGCTCTTGCAGAAAGTCTGTGGAGTGTACAGCTTGCCCTCGTATGTAAACTTCTCTGGTGTTTCACCGATGTATGAGTCGATGATGCCCTGCAGACCGCTCTTCCAAGCTGAAGAAATCTTCTTGGCCTTGCTCTTAGCAATAGCCTCTACATAGGGAGTCATCACATCGAAGAACTCACCGAAGTTAGCCAAAGAGTCACCTGTCAAAGAACCAGGTGCAGGCATAGCAGACTCAGGTACGATGCCATAGTGCTGCAGTGCATAGAGTACGTCGTATGCGCTACCGCCCTGTGAGAAGCTCACGTCACCATGCATGCGTACGGCTAAAGTGGCACGATCCATATAAGTCTTGTTAGCCACATACATCTCGCTGAGATTGTATGTCTTGCCAGTCTTCTTCAGAATCTCGCTCTCGAAGAAACTAAGTGTAGAATATGCCCAGCACGTACCACTACGATTCTGGTCCTTGATACTTGTGATGGGGTTCTGCTTTACCACTGTAAATACAGGTTTGTTCTTTGCGATGGTAGCTGAATCCTTTGCTGTTTTTGCGCTTGCACCTGTGGCAGCCAATGCCATCATTGCAGCAACAATCAATGCTTTCTTCATTAACTTTTCTCTTTTTAAAATTATTAATAATGTTGTTCTCTTTCTCTTTGTTGTATGTAATCGAAGCCTTTTAGTCTTGGTTCATAAACTCTTCCACGTCTTTAGGGTGGTAGGGTATACGATCTTTACCAATAAATCGACAGCCATCGTGAGTGATGAGTACGTCATCCTCGATGCGGATGCCTCCGAAGTCCTTGTAGGTCTCTAACTTGTCGAAGTTAAGGAATTCTTCACAGTGACCTTTAGCCTTCCAGTCATCGATGAGGGCTGGGATAAAGTAGATGCCAGGTTCATCGGTTACGACAAAGCCTTCTTGTAGGCGGCGTCCCATGCGTAAGCAGTTAGTACCAAACTGTTCCAGATTGGGGCGTACCTCCTCGTCGAAGCCTACGTTTATCTGGTCGAGATTCTCCATGTCGTGTACATCCATTCCCATCATGTGGCCCAAGCCGTGGGGAAGGAACATTGCATGAGCACCAGCTCTTACTGCTTCCTCGGTATCGCCTTTGGCGAGTCCTAATTCCTTCAGTTTGTCAAACATCAGTCGGCACACAGCGAAGTGTACGTCTGCATATTTTACACCAGGCTTAGCTACGTCGAGTGTGTAGTCGTGGCAAGCTTCTACTATGGAGTAGATTTCCAGTTGCTTTTGGGTGAACTTGCCGCTTACTGGCATGGTGCGAGTGTTGTCAGAGCAATAATTATTGATTGTTTCTGCACCTGCGTCGCAGAGCGCCAAGCGGCCTGCTTCGAGTATATTCATGGATGGATTGCCATGCATGATTTCGCCATGCTGTGTGAAGATGGTTGGGAAGCTTACCATGGAGCCATATGAATTGGCGATACCATCAACCTGTCCTGCAACAAACTTCTCCGTTACTCCAGGACGAGTAAGTTTCATGGCTGTAGTGTGCATCTTGTAACCGATGACTGCAGCACGTTCCAGTTCCTCTATTTCTTCAGCCGACTTGGTAGATCTCATCTTCACTACAGCCTGGATGAGGGTGAGTGAAGCTTCTTCCTTCTGCTGGTTGGGATGGATGCCGAGCAGGTCGAATATCTGCAGCTTGATGTCCCAACGATAAGGTGGCAAGAAGTGGATCTTGCGTTTCTTTGCCATAGCATTGTTGCAGATGGTCTTGAGAGACTTCATAGGAGCCGTGTTGAGGATTCCTACTTGCTCTGCCATGTCGTGCACGCTGTCTACGCTACCATACCATACGATGTCTTCTATATCAATGTCGTCGCCGATGAGCGTCTCAATGTCATTGTCGATATCTATAACACCTACCAGTCCGTCTCGGTTTTGTCCGAAGTAATACAGGAAAGAAGAGTCCTGTCGGAATGGTGCATACCCATTGTTAGGGAAATTGCAAGGCGATTCGTTATTGCCAAAAATTAGGATGACGCCGCTACCTACCAGTTCTTTCAGTTCTTGGCGGCGCTTGATGTAAGTATCCTTGCTAAACATATTTTAGAATTTTACTTTAATTTGCTGCAAAGTTAGTAATTATTTCGTGAAAAATGCGTATCTTTGCAATCAAAAGTGCATATTTAGTGTGAATTTATAAAATATTAATAGATTTCGGCTTCATATTGATGTGAATCTGATAATAAATGTAAGCGGTTAGATAGTTATGAACTTAAAGTTGAGTGCTGGTTTGGTATTAGAAGGCGGTGGCATGCGTGGAGTCTTTACCAGTGGTGTGCTGGATGCTTTTATGAAGAATGATTTGTATTTTCCATATACGGTAGCAGTGTCGGCGGGAGCTTGCAATGGTATGTCGTATATGAGTCGCCAGCCACGTCGTGCTCGTATTTCCAACATTGATTATTTGGCTCGCTATCAGTATATAGGTCTTCGTCACTTGGTGACACAGGGGTGTATCTTTGACCGGGAGTTACTTTACGATAAGTTTCCCAATCAACTTTTGCCTTTCGATTTTGACACATATTTTAAGTATGCAGACTGTTTTGAGATGGTTACCACTAATTGTCTGACGGGTAAGGCTATGTATATGTCTGAAAATCAAAATCGACAGCGTGCTCTTGACATCGTGCGAGCCTCCAGTAGTTTGCCTTATGTGAGCAAGATAGTCTGGGTCGATGGCATCCCGATGCTGGATGGTGGTATAGCAGATAGTATTCCTGTGCTGAGAGCCATGGAGAAGGGCTATAAACACAACGTGGTGGTGCTAACACGTAATAAGGAATGGCGTGATAACGGGAAGGACAGAAAGATACCTTATTTATATAAGAACTATCCGCGACTGCGTGTGGTCTTGAGTCATCGGCATAAGATATACAATGAGCAGATACAGCTGATAGACGACTTGGAGGCGGCAGGCAAGATAACCTGCATACGTCCCTTGCGCCCATTGGAAGTGGGGCGTATAGAAAAGGATACTGACAAGTTGGAGCGTCTATACGAAGAAGGCTTCGCTTTGGGCGAAGCCTTCTGTAAGAAGTATCTTTGATATGTTTACTCAACTTCTGAACTTGCGAAAGTTGAATATGTTTATTTTTCTTTATAGTACTTTTGTTAGTTCTTTATACCTCTTCTACATATTTGGGGCTTTCGCCATACTTGTTGGTTTCAGGTTTTGAATCCATACAGCAGAAGACGAGTACTACAAGGCTTAGCAGTGCGCTGATGAATAACAGGAACGAACCCGCCATGATGTTCATGGAGGTATTGTTGTTCATGTTCTCAGTGATTTCTTTGCTCAGCATGTCGGGGGTTTCTATCAGTTCCATGAAATTGATATCCATGCTGAGGATGCTGTAGAAAATGACTGCAAAACCAATCATGCTGATGATGAAGGGTACGCCAACAAACCAGCCACTACGACCTGTATCATGCAAACGGCGGAAAGTCAGTGATAAGGATAAAATGGTGATGACAAGACTTAGAAGGTTGGAGATAATGACACCGGTTTTTCCCATATAGTTGACTGGTGTCATGATGAGGTTGAAAATGATTATACCTAATACGGCCCACCAAAACTCAGAGCGGCGTGCTCTTCCTTTGAATGTAACGATCTTTTTGCATGCTGTCGAGCATGCTTCAATAAATCCCATCTGGGGTTTTTCTGCATAATTAGCCATAATAAACTGGGTTTAATAGTTAGTAATTTATGTTGATATTCTCTATTCTTCCCCCAACAGGTCAGGGCGCAGTCGTTTGGTACGCTCCATAGCCTGGTCGAATTCCCATTGTCTTACCTTTGCCTCGTTGCCACTCAGAAGTATCTCGGGTACTTTCCATCCCTTGTAGTCGGCAGGTCGGGTATAGATGGGTGCAGCGAGGATGTCGTCCTGGAAACAGTCAGACAATGCACTCTGCTCGTCGCTGATAACGCCTGGGATGAGACGTATTACAGCGTCTGCGATGATGGCAGCAGCTAACTCTCCTCCTGTCAGTACGTAGTCGCCCACTGAAATCTCTCTTGTGATGAGATGATCGCGCACGCGCTGGTCGATACCTTTGTAGTGTCCGCATAGGATGATAAGATTTCCTTGCATGGACATTTCGTTGGCTATCTTCTGGTTGAAGGTTTCTCCATCGGGTGAGACATAGATGACATCATCGTAGTCGCGTTCTGCCTTGAGAGCGGAGATGCAGCGGTCTATGGGTTCGCATTGCATCACCATGCCAGCGCTTCCACCGTATGGGTAGTCGTCGACACGTTTCCATTTGTCTAATGTATAATCTCGCAAGTTGTGCAAATGAATTTCGGCAAGGCCTTTTTTCTGTGCACGTGCCAGGATGGATTCTCCAAAAAATCCCTCCAGCATTTCGGGTAATACTGTAATGATGTCTATTCTCATAATGTTTGCAAAGTTAATCATTCTGTAGGAAAGAAGCAAATGTTTGTTCGATTATTTACCGAAAAAAAAGAGGCGCACAAGTAATTTGCTACTTGCACGCCTCTCTCTCTATTTGTTATTTACTTTGTTGTCTACTTTGTTGTCTTGTGCATTATGCACAATTCAAACCGTTGCCTCTGAGCAGTGCCTCGCCATAGTTATTCATGGCTGACATGTAATTCTCAATAAAGCGCTTCATCATTTTCTTAATTGTTTTCATAATTGTTATCCTTTCTTTTTTTGTGTTAATACTGCGGGCTTCGATCTCATGCGAGATTTTTTACTTGCCCATTTCCATTTTGTTGTTCACATGGATTGCCTGTGCTATCATAACACCTACAACCAGTAATACCATTGTTGTAATCATAGTCTTTGTCTTTTTTTTTGAGACTCCCTTTGAGCCTCTGTTCTACATTATCCTTTTTAACAATCTTACCTTTTCGAGTGCAAAGGTAATGCCATTTTATTGAAAAACTGTCACAAAGACATGACAAAGATGTGAAAACGTGGATTTTTTTGACACATATCAAGATAACAAGCGGTTTGCCGTACAAATGCTCACAGTGCTTCGTCCTCAGGACGCTGAAAGGCAGCCTGGGCTTTCAGTTTTGGAAGATGCTTCTTCTTTCTGAGCCATGCTGCCTTTCTTGCTTCGTACTGTTCGCGATGACGTTCCAAGAAATTGTCTGCCATGCTTTAAGTAATATGAAAGATTTATAAGTTCGGGTACATTCTATTATATATGTATATAAAATAGATGTTCCTTATTCTTTAAACTTGCTGTAGATAACCTTTATCTGTACAGGACTGGCGGGTTTGCCTTCGCTGTCGGTAGAATTGTCTCCCTTGAACAGTCGGGTTGTTGTAAGTCCCATGTCGTGAGTAATCTTGCTCACATATTGGTAGGAGTCGCGTGTGACGTAGCTGATGCTTACAGGCAACAATGCTACCTTGTTCCAGTTTGCTGTGCGTTTAGCTACAGGCACCTTATACATTTCGGTAATCAGATTGCCGATATTATTGAAAGTATAGGCATTCTTGGGTGTTGATGAACTACTCGAGTTGTATGCTGCCGTATAAGAAGTACGGTAGTTGGTGATATTGCCATGCTCAAAAAAGCTTTTCAGACTATCTACAGGAATCATCAGAATGTTATCGGGAGTAGCAAACGTGTATTCATCTTCGCTTACTTCGTTGTTCATTCTTGGGAAGGTGACAGAAGCCAAAGCCAATGTATCTTTTTCGTGTCCTCGCATGATATCTTCTACGGGTAGAGTTGCTGTAGTATAGATACCTGCAGGCGACTTGATATAGGTGCATTGGGATTCCTCCAGCATGCTGTTGATGCTATTTGGATCGTTCTCAATGTAGTTGGTCTGTAACACTTCCTGTGTACTGAGGAAAGGATAGGAGTAGTTTCTCTTTTCCGTGCTATCACGCAGTCCGTCGTAAGACTTGATATTTTTCCATCTTTCCCAGCAGAATACCATTTGCATAACATTAACCTTGGCTACGTTTCCGATGCCCGACTCATGCTTGATGTAGAAGCCAGGACATACGTTGTGTACAAACTGGTAGTTATTTTTGAAGTACTCTGGGTGATCCTTACGCATGAGCATGAGATATTCACCATAGTTGGCGTATTTGATGCCGTTCTTCCTATAGGGGTTGTTGAGATAAATCTTGAAGTATTTATTCTTCAGCGAATAGGTTGAAGACGCCTTATATCCATTCTCTGTATCTACGTATCCCTGAGCAATGGGGTCGAAGTCAGAGTAATAGTTCTGTCCTTCCTCCATAGGCTTTTTCATCTCATAGGCTGTAACCTTCATGGGTGCGAGGGTATCGCCGTATGCACTCTCGTAGTTGACAATGAGGTAACAAGAGTCTGCTGTTACTTTTCCACCCGTATAAACTCCGTTCTCGTATTCTCCACCATGGGCGTAGCGTATGTAGTCCAATGTGTCGAGTTCAAAGGAAGACAGGGTAGAGAACTGTGCCATGTAGTTGCCCGTTACGTAGTTATTGGTCTCAGGGTCTTTCACCATGCCAATGATACCATTGCTGTTGTTGCTGAGAACAGCACCTGTAGCTGCTGATTCTGTTACTACGTTATAGCGTGCATCCGAGATGTTAAGGCCATCTACTCTGTTGGTAGTAGTCTGACCTATTATGTCGGTCGTGTCATCGCATGATGCCAAGAAGATGGCTGCAATGAACAGAGTTGTTAACTTAAATAGTTTCATTATCCTTGAAAAAAAAGTATCTTGTTTTCGTTATTCGTCGGGACAAATTTGGTTGATGAAGTTTTTGTAAGCTTCAGTGAAGTCGTCACCAGGGAATGTCATAACTGGTTTACCCTTCTCATCGGCATACTTGAGTAGTTCTTCTGTGACAGGAGCTTCTCCCTCAATAACACCATCGCTGTAGTCGATAGCCATCTTGCCCAGTTCCATAAAGTTGAATGGGGTATTATAGCCGTCGAGCAGTTCTGATTTAGCTTCGCGGAAATCTACGCATCTCTGGAAGTTGTCACCCAACTGACCTTTCAATTCGTTGGTATAGAGAGCGGAGATAACCTTTGCGTTAGCGAAAGAAGGTTCCTCGGCAAAAGCAGTCTTGATGTACAGCGGAGCCACTGCGCTCATCCATCCCTGGCAGATGATGACATCTGGTTGCCAGCGTAGTTTCTTGACGGTTTCGAGCACGCCTCTTGCAAAGAAGATAGCACGTTCGCCGTTGTCTGTATACTCGTTGCCGCTTTCGTCTGTACCCATCTGGCGATTATTGAAGTAGTCGTCGTTGTCGATAAAGTAGATTTGCTGGCGCGTTACGGGGATAGATGCCACCTTGATAATCAATGGGTGGTCAGTGTCATCGATGATAAGATTCATTCCAGACAGGCGAATGACTTCGTGCAGCTGGCCGCGGCGTTCGTTGATAGTGCCCCACTTGGGCATGAATGTGCGAATCTCGAAGCCTGCTTCCTGCATCTTCTGAGGTAACTCACGTCCCATTACAGACATGTGGCTTTCTGCCACGTATGGGTCAATCTCCTGATTGATGAATAATACTTTCTTTGCCATAGTTATAATTTTATTCTTACGAATTAGGTGCAAAGATACAAAAAAAACTTCAGATTAAGCCAACTTTTTGACGAAAACAAGAAAAAGACTCGTCTATTTGGCATATTTTTATCATATTTCTTTCTTATTTAAGAAAAAAGTTGTTATTTTGCACCCCGAAAACAAATATAGCAATGAAAGTATTCGATAAGATTGTTGACCTCCAGAATGAACTTTTCGCTGTTCGCAAGGAGGGTAAGGAAATCGGTCTTGTACCAACTATGGGAGCGCTTCATGAGGGTCACGCCTCTCTCGTCAAGCGCAGTGTGAAAGAGAATGGCGTGACAGTGGTATCAGTTTTTCTGAATCCTACTCAGTTCAACGACCAGGGTGACTTGGATCGTTATCCCCGTACCCTTGAGGCTGACTGCCAGCTTCTTGAGGCCTGTGGTGCCGACTATGTCTTTGCTCCATCAGTGAGTGAAATGTATCCTATAGCCGATGAACGTCATTTTGAATTTCCTCCTGTTTCTACCGTTATGGAGGGCGCACGTCGTCCTGGCCATTTCAATGGTGTTTGCCAGGTGGTAAGTCGTCTGTTCTATATTGTTCGTCCTACACGTGCTTATTTTGGTGAGAAGGATTGGCAGCAGATAGCTGTTATCAAGCAACTCGTGAAGTATATCGGTTCTGATGTGCAGATTGTGGAGTGCCCCATCGTGCGTGATGAAGACGGATTGGCTAAGAGTAGCCGCAACACCTTGCTTGCTGCTGATGAGCGTGCCATCGCTCCAGCCATCTATAAGGCGCTGAAGGCGAGTGTAGCTTATGCCAAGAATCATACCGTGCAGGAGACTCACGACCAAGTGGTGGCCGACATCAATGCCATTGATGGTTTAGAGGTAGAATATTTCGAGATTGTAGACGGTGATAGTTTGCAGGATGTAGCTTCGTGGGATGATAGCGCTTATGTAGTGGGCTGTATTACTGTATATTGCGGTAAGACCCCCATTCGTCTCATCGATCATATAAGATATAAAGGATAAATCATTCTTAAAAAACGGATATATGCAGATAGAAGTATTGAAGGCTAAGCTTCATTGTGTGACAGTCACTGAGGCTAACCTCAACTATATGGGTAGCATCACGATAGACGAAGATTTGATGGATGCTGCGGGATTGATAGCAGGAGAAAAGGTACAGATTGTAGACAATAACAACGGCGAGCGCCTTGAAACCTATATTATTAAGGGTGAGCGCGGAAGTGGTTGCATCTGTCTTAATGGAGCTGCTGCTCGCAAGGTGCAGGTAGGTGATACGGTAATTATCATTGCTTATGCCTTGATGGACTTTGAGGAGGCTAAGACTTTTGAGCCTACAGTGGTTTTCCCCAAAGAGGGAAACAAACTATAAAGAGAAAGTATTTTTTTATTAGAAATAAGTTAAAAAGAAGATACTAAACTTCTAAACTTACATTGGTTTTGTAAGTTAATACACCGACCGAAAGTGCATGATTCACGATTCGGTCGGTGTGTTTTTTTGTTTGGGGAGAACAGAAATTAGTCTTTGTACCTTTTATTGTACTTTTTTTCTTTCTTGCGTGTTACACATAAGAAAGAGAGACATAAACTGATGAGCGTTACTAACATACGGATATTACCTTTTACTATCGGTTTTAAATGTTGTGCTGAGTGCAGCATATCTTTTGCAAAGATAGTAAAATAGTTAGAAAATAGTTACATTTCGTTTAAAAAAAATGAAGAAAAAAGAATAAACAATAAACAAAAGCAACTTGTTGTATTTGGTAAAGGCATCTAAAAAAAGAGAACTAAACTTGCCAATGGCGAGTTTAGTTCTCCCTTAATAATCTTAATGAATCGATGTTTATTGTGTCTTATTCAATGACAACCAGTGCATCTTCCTCAAGAACAGCCTGACCTGGTTTAACGCAGATAGCAGTTACCTTACCATCCTTCTCAGCCTCGATGTTGTTCTGCATCTTCATAGCTTCGAGAACGACAACAGTATCACCTGCCTTTACCTCCTGACCAACAGCTACCTCGATGCTGGTGATAGTACCAGGGAGAGGAGCCTTTACAGCATTGGCTGTATTTACGTTGGCAGCTGGAGTAGCCTCAGCATCATCAGATGCAGCAGCTGGCTGACCGAGTACTACCTTCTTCTTCTCAGGCTCAGCTTCCTGTTCCATTTCTACTTTATAAGCTTCACCGTTGACGTTGACGTTTGCAATGTTTCCTTCAACAGTGTCAATCTGAACCTTATATTCTTTTCCGTCGATTGTATATTTAAACTCTTTCATTTCTATTACTTTATGGTTTAGCTGTTAAACTCAGGAACTTTGCATTCCACATCGTCTGGCGTGGCTGTATAGTGATGATGCCTGGCTCCTTGTCGTGTACGTTATTGCCCTGATACTCGTAGAGAGCCATGGCAATCGCAGCATAAATATTCTTATCCATTTTCTGAATCTCCAATTATTAATTATAAACTATAAATTATAAATTGAAAATTACATTGGCATACATCCGTGCTTCTTAGCAGGCAAGCTCTGACGCTTGGTGGCAAGCTGAGCCAGACCACGGCAGATGCGGAAACGAGTGTTACGTGGCTCGATGACATCATCGATGTAACCATACTGAGCTGCCTGATATGGATTAGCAAACTTGTCAGTATACTCCTGCTCCTTCTCAGCCAGGAATGCCTTAACATCCTCGCCTGCTTCCTTCTTAGCCTTGGCTTCCTTGCCGCAGAGAACGGCAACAGCACCGCTGGCACCCATTACTGCAATCTCTGAAGAAGGCCAAGCGAAGTTCAAGTCAGCACGCAACTGCTTGCAGCCCATCACGATGTGGCTACCACCATAGCTCTTGCGCAATGTGATGGTAATCTTAGGCACGGTAGCCTCGCCGTAAGCGTAGAGCAACTGTGCACCATGGAGGATGACAGCGTTGTACTCCTGACCTGTACCAGGCAAGAATCCTGGAACGTCAACGAGAGATACGATAGGAATGTTGAATGCATCGCAGAAGCGAACGAAGCGGGCTGCCTTGCGGCTGGCGTTAACATCGAGTACACCAGCATAAGCTGAAGGCTGGTTGGCTACGATACCTACGCTTTGACCATTGAAGCGGGCAAAACCAGTGATAATGTTCTTAGCAAACTTAGGCTGAACCTCAAAGAACTCACCATTGTCGGTTACGGCACCAATCACCTTATACATATCGTATGCCTGGTTAGGATCGTCTGGGATAATCTCGTTCAGTGAGTCGTCCATACGGTCGATAGGGTCTGTGCACTCTACGCGTGGAGCCTCTTCTGTATTGTTGCTAGGGATGTAAGAGAGCAGGCTCTTGATCATCTCGATAGCCTCTTCCTCTGTCTTGGCAGCGAAGTGGGTAACACCACTCTTGGTAGCGTGAACCGATGCACCACCGAGGTGCTCTGCGTCGATGTCCTCACCAGTTACGGTCTTAACCACCTTAGGACCTGTCAGGAACATGTAAGAAGTCTGCTCCTTCATGATGATAAAGTCGGTCAAACCTGGAGAGTAAACGGCACCACCGGCGCAAGGGCCCATGATAGCAGAGATCTGAGGGATGACGCCAGAAGCAAGGATGTTGCGCTCGAAGATCTCACCATAGCCAGCGAGAGCGCAGATACCTTCCTGGATACGAGCACCACCAGAGTCGTTCATGCAGATGACCGGTGCGCCCATAGTCATAGCCATATCCATCACTTTGCAAATCTTCTGTGCCATTGTCTCAGAGAGCGAACCACCATTCACGGTGAAGTCCTGAGCATATACATAAACCAGGCGGCCTGCGATGGTAGCACTACCAGCAACGACACCGTCGCCGAGGTATTGCTTTTTCTCCATACCGAAGTTGGTGCAACGATGCAACTTGAACATATCATACTCTTCGAAACTGCCAGCGTCTACCAACATTTCGATACGCTCACGAGCGGTATATTTGCCACGTGCATGTTGCTTCTCGATGGCTTTCTCGCCACCGCCAAGGCGAGCCTGTTCGCGCTTGGCGATCAGCTCCTTAATCTTTTCTATTTGTTTGCTCATAATTAATTATTATGTATAGTTTTCTTTTTTTAGAGTCATTGTGAGCTTCTTATGCGCACAAATCGGGGGCAAAGATACGAAAAAAACCGCAGATAGCGTGCTATCTACGGTTAAATATTTAGAATTCTATCAAAATACGTCCATTTATCTGTCTTCCTGTCAGATAGTTGGGTACAGCATACTGCTGACTTGTCACGTCTGTCACCCAGTAATAGCTGTTTACGTTGTCTATACCGAAGAGGTTCAGACAGTCGACTCCCAACCATATATCTTTAAGAAACGACTTTTTGGTGTGCTTGGTGTTATCGTAGAGCAGGTAGCTCATACCGATGTCGGCTCTGCGATAGGATGTCGCTCTGAAGGTGTTGGTCTCCAGTTCGCGGTGAGGAGCCGAGAAGGGGAGTCCGTCTGCAAAGGCCAACTTGAGCGACATTCGCCATCTGTCGCTACCGGGGAAGTAGTCGGTGAAGAATAGGTTCATGGCGTATCTCTGGTCGGTGGGAAGAGGAATGGTCTTTCCGCCCAGTTTCATCTGGGTGTTCATCACCGAGAGACTTATCCATGAGTCGGTGCCAGGTACAAACTCTCCATATAGTTTGAGGTCGAGTCCTGCCGCATGTCCACTGGCTTCGTTACTGCCATAGTAGGTTACCTTTACGTTGTTTACCGAGTAAGGAACCAGGTTGGTTAGAGCCTTGTAGTAGGCTTCTGCAGAGAATTTGAATCGCTGATTTCCCATGCGGAAACGGTAGTCGTATCCTGCAATGAAGTGTATGCTTCGCTGGCTTTTTATCTTCTGATTGAGTGATGCGATGGTTACACCATTGATGGTAGATGTGTCTCTCAGCTCCTTGAAGAAGGGTGCCTGATAGTACAATCCCGCTGCCAGTCGGATGGTGGTATTCTCGCTATATGCAGGGATGATGCCCAGCGAGATGCGTGGGCTGAGTATGGTTTCTTTATTGAAGCTCCACTGACTCATGCGCACGCCATAGTTGAGTGTGAAGTGTGTGTGCCCGCCCTTGCTGGAAAAGCGATAAGTGTCTTGTAGATAAGCCTCTATGCGGTTGGCGTTGAGGGTGTTGCGAGCCTTTAGCGAGTAGATCATCATCAGGTCTTTTCCTGTGTGTGGAACGCTGTAGCCTGCACTATCTCTCATCTCATATTCCACCGAGTTTTCAGAGATATGTTCCTTTTTGTAGGTCAGAGCAGCTTCCATCTCATGGTGTTGTGCCTTGTGTTTAAACATCAACTTGGCACTCAGCACACGTGCATTTAGGAAGTTGCGTGCGTGTTCAAAGTAAGTACCCACACCCAGGTTCTCGCTCGTTTCTGTTTGGTCGAGCCAATATTGGCTTTGTATGTCGTATTTCTCTTGTTCCTTGGTGTAGAAGGCGCTACCTATGAGAGAGAGGCTGGTCTTGGGACTGAAGTTGCGGGTGATACCGAGTGTTCCGAAAAAAGTGATGAAACGGTCTTTCTCGTGGCCGTCAAAATATACCTTGAAGCTCTTTACGTTCTCCATGGTTCCGAAGGTTGTTTCTCGGTTCTCGGGTTCAAAGTCATAGTGATTATCCGATATGTAGCCTATCAAGTCGAGTTTCCATCTTTGGTTGGGGGTGTAACTCAGATAGGTCTGATAGTCCAGATATTTAGGCTTATACTCACCCTTGGTCTCCATGGAGCCCAGTAGATAGGATGTCGTCTTGTACCTCACGCTGTTGAGCCATGACAACTTCTTGGTTCCCAGTCCGATGTAGGCATCTGCGCCCAGCAGACTGGCAGCCACGCTGCCCTCTACGATTTGCTTTTTCCCCGTCTTGGGCTTCAGGGTCTTGTAGGTGATATCGAGTGCCGAACTCATCTTATCGCCATACTTTGCAGCATAGCCTCCCGTGGAGAAGCCTATTTTGTCTACCATATATGGATTGATGACAGAAAGTCCCTCCTGTTGTCCGCTTCTAACGAGGAACGGACGGAATACTTCCACATTATTTATATATACAGAGTTTTCATCGAAAGCACCGCCACGCACATTATATTGCGAAGACAATTCGCTGTGTGTACTCACGCCCGCTTGTTGCTGGATGAGGTTTTCTATGGCATTGCCGCTGGCTGATGGTGCCATCTTGGCATCTTTGGTTTTCAGCTCTTGTGTCTGGCTGGTCTGAATCTTTTCGCCCGTCACCTGTACCTCGTCGATAATGTTCTCTTCAGTATGTAGCACTACCTGTAGTGTCTGCTTACCTCTTGGGCGTCGCAGAATGCGCGTTTTGGTCTTGTATCCTATCATAGAGAACTTCACCACCACACTATCGGCCGACATGAGCTGCATAGAGAATTCACCTCTGAGCGAGGTGAAGGCTATCTTGCCCTGTTTGGCTACCGATACGGTGGCAAGCTCCACGGGATTCATGTCTTGGTCGGTGACTCTTCCTTGAAGCGTAAAACTCTGTGCCACAGCTTGTAACGTTGTGACAGATATGATTGCTAAAAATAAAATGATACGTCTCATTATACATTAAACGTTGAAAAAGGCAATTTATTATGATGGGTGTCTCGTATTTTTTTAGTAATTTTGCATCCGAAACGACCCCATAGCTCCTTTAGGTAAAAAGTAGGTCAACATAAACGACATTCATATAAACAAAAAATCATGTCAACCATTATTTATCCATCACCCATTTTTGGCCCTGTCAATTCACGTCGTTTGGGTGTATCGCTTGGTATTAATCTCATGCCAGCCGACGGTAAAGTATGCTCGTTCGACTGTCTGTACTGCGAATGTGGCTTTAATGCCGATTTCCGCCCCCATAAGAAGCGCCCTACGCGTGAGGAAGTGAGAACAGCGCTCCGCGACGTATTGGCAAAACGCAAGGCAGATCATGAGCCGCTCGATGATATTACCTTTGCTGGTAATGGCGAGCCAACAGGCCATCCTGATTTCCCTGGCATTATCCAGGATACGATAGCCCTACGCGATGAGTATTTCCCACAAGTTCAGGTGTCGGTGCTCAGCAATGCCACCTATATTTATAAGCCCGAGGTGAGAGAGGCTTTGATGCAGGTGGAGAAAAACATTCTTAAACTGGATACGGTCGATATGGATTACATTCGCAAAGTTGATCGCCCGCAGCAACCCAACTATGATGTAGCTGATGTGATAAAGCACCTCAAGGAGTTTGATGGTCATGTTATCATCCAGACGATGTTTATGCATGGTGACGGCACCGACAATGTTGGCGAATCTTATGTCGCCCCTTGGTTGGAGGCAGTGAACGATATTCGTCCACAGCAAGTGATGGTCTATACCATCGATCGTGAGACTCCCGATAAGCATCTTGTTAAGGCTACCCACGAAGAACTCGATGCTATCAAGGCTCGTGTGGAGGCGTTGGGCATCCCCTGTACGGCAAGCTATTAATCTGCAAGAATCAAGATGAAAGCAAAGAGTAATATATTGATTATTAGTGATATGTGTGGATATGGAAAGGTGTCGGCAGCTGTGCAGATGCCTATTCTTTCCTATATGGGGCATGATGTCTTCAATCTGCCCACCATGCTTATCAGCAATACCTTTCCCTATGGCAAATATGCGGTGATGGAAAGCACAGCATACATGGAGGATGCCATGCAGAAATGGGACGAATTGGGTATACATTTCGATGCTATAACAACAGGTTTTCTTGCTTCCGAAGAGCAGGCGAGAACGGTGGCGCATTATTGTCGCGAACAGGCACAACAAGGGACAGAGATATTTGTAGACCCCGTGATGGGCGACTATGGTCGCCTGTATTCAGGAGCCAACGAAGGAACGGTGCGTTGTATGCAAGAGATGTTGGGTGTGGCTCATCTCAGTTTTCCCAACTATACTGAGGCTTGTCTTTTAGCCGGTGTGCCTTATCAAGAGCAGGGGATTACCACAGATGAAGCCTATGCACTTGTAGATAAACTGCGACAACTTGGTTCGTTGTCGGTTCTTATTACAACCTGTATCGTCGACGGACAGCATGCGGTGGTGGGGTATAATCACTTCACCGGCGAACATTTTCTCTTGCCTTACGACGAGATACCCGTACAGTTTCCTGGCACAGGCGATATTTTCTCCAGTATTATTGTTGGGCGATTGAGAGATGGTGACCAACTGCGCCATGCCACTCGTACTGCCATGGATATACTGCGCCATTGGATAGATCTCAATAAGGATAATGAGGATAAGAATCGCGGTATTCCTGTAGAGCGACATCTTGCCGACCTATAGACATCTTATTTTTCTGTCATTGTGTCTTTGTTTAATAACTGAGTCAACTCATATTATAAATAAAGCGTAAAGTGGTCAACTAAAATCGTCAAACCACATATAGATTTTATGAAGAAAAAAAAACAAAAAAAACGCAAGTACTTGCGATGGTCATCGAAAGTACTTTCAACAGCCAACGCAAGTACTTTCATTGGCACTTGAGAGTACTTGCTTTTTTTGGGAGGTATTTTTACCCTGTGTGGTTGTCTTATTCTCAGCGATGTGATCTAAAATTCGACGCATCACGCAGCTCTTGCCGACACGCCTCTGCCCCGTCAACGCAAGCATCATTCCACGTCCAAACATGCGCTCAATATGTTCGGAATACCCTATTCTTTCTAATATTTTTTGTTTCTTACGAGTAAAACTTTTTATAAAGATACTATTTTTGTTTCGTATAAGTAATAAAAACGATAGTTCTTTTGTTTTTATTACTTATAATTAACACGTTTGCTACATCGACTATAATAGTTCTTGTTGTTTTAAAATATCTTAAAATTCCGCTTTATGATCAATGTTTATTTGGTCGTATGTTTCGAAAAGTGTAATAATCAGACTGTTTTATGTGTCAGAAAGTGTAAAGATATGAAGAGAAAGATATATCTGATAATGCAAAGGTAAAGTCAAAACTCATACAATGCGGGCTGAAAGCCTCAAAAAAAGTTTTGGTGAAAAAAAGTGACATAAACCTTGTAATATGCTCAATGCCAATTTATATGGTACTTTTGTACCAAATTCCATAGTCGATGTGAAATATGGGGGGAGCTCTTTGGGCAACTCATCATTTCTTGCAAACAACAGAAAATGCTAAGAGTTATGCACTGGATGCTACTGTCATTTCGGCAAATAGTGCAGAAGAAATAAAGTCTGCTATTGAGCAAAAAGTAGCCGATGGCAAGATAACTATAAGACCAACCTCGCTTCTAATGCTGGCAAACAAAAAGCCCAGCCTATTTAAGCATTGTAAAAAGGCTCGGCTGGAACAAACGCTGCAAAACTACAAATAAACATTGATAATATAAAGCTTTTGGAATAAGAAATCACGCAAAAGTGGATTTCTTTGCCATATTTATATTTAATAATGTTAAATCAGACCTTAAAATCACACTTAACCAGCCCAAAAAAGTGTTTTTCAAGGAAAAGTGTTAACTTTGTAACGTCTATACCCATACTGGAAGCCCCGGTGGGCAGAGGTTGGGCAGACATACATATGGTAAAAGGCGTTTTTGTACGCTTTGGTTTTGACGCTATAAGAATCTCGCAAATTCAATGACAAGTCAAGAACAAAGCAACAAAGAACGTCTCATGAGGTGTATTATATACAACCCTCATTGGCTTCGGATGTGTTTTCCATTCGTTGGTAGGGAGGGTATATTATATACTTACACAGGCGTGGGGCTTTCGGCGTTGCTCGTTTCGACTTGTCGGGCAATGCGAGAGCCTTTATAGCGTGGAACGAGTGACAGAATAGGCTCCGCGCTTTTTTCGTATGCATAAACGAAGAACATAATTTTTGCCAAGGTAGCCAGCAACATTAATCGAGCAATAATGAGTAATGGCTACTATCAGACATTGAACCTACATAGGCGATGGGGAATTCTAATCGCCGTTGTCTTATTTTCTTCTTTAGTAAATGCACAAAAGATTTCTGTATCACGTTTTGTGTTGGCAGAGTCAGACCTTTCGGCTCAAAATAAAAGCACTTCGGTTGAAGACCAAAACGGAGATAAATGTGCATTGATTCGAGTGCAAACTACGCAAAAAGGTTTTTCGTTTGATGTAGGATCTGCGGGTGTTCAAAAAGTTGATGATAATCATATTGGAGAAATATGGTTGTACGTGCCTTTTGGTGTACGGCACATTAGTATCAGACATCCACAACTTGGTTCACTTGTAAATTACAGTTTTCCTATAAACATAGAAAAGGCAAGGACTTATATCATGGAGATAACGTCGGATAAAGTGTTTGTAAACTATTACGATGACTCCAGAAGACAACAATTGGATATTAAAGTGGTACCAGCAAATGCTTCACTCACGTTAAACGGTATGAATGTCAAATTAAACTCCAAGGGCGAGACCTCACAGGAATTGTCATTTGGAACGTATACTTATAAGGTGGTAGCCGATAGGTATTATTCCAAGGAAGGACAGGTCGTAATAAACGATTCTGTCCATATTCAGCAACTTGTCGTGAATGATTTAAAGCCTATTATGGGTAAGATAAGTGTACATACCAATCCCTACAATGCGGAGATTATGCTTGATGGAGTTTCAATCCCTTCTAACACCGCTCTAACACCATATGCAACACAGATTGGGCATCATAAACTAATTGTGAAACAAATTGGATACAAGACAGAAGAACGAGACATTAAAGTAGAGCAAGACAAAACAACCGATATAAATGTTATTTTGAGTCAATTGGCCATTTTTTCATTTAGAAGTGCTCCAACTGGAGCCATGGTGTTTGTCTGTGGAGAAAAGTTGGGTACGACTCCCTGCCAAAAAGAATTAAAAACAGGCTCTTATGAGGTATCTGCTCAAAAAGTAGGATACAAAGATTATAAAAAGAAGATGGATTTAAGTAGTTCCAGTCCAAATGTCAATATTTCCTTGAGCAGAATATATAACTACAAGAATGAGTTTTACGCAGAAGCTGGATGTCGTGCAGGAACTTTTGTCTCTTTCGGCGGAACTATTGGTGGCTATATTTCCAACGTAAACATAGAAGCATCTGCTTTCTATGGGACAGGGAATAGTGAAACTATTTATTGGAGTGGAAACGACACGAAACCTATTTCAAGCATCTACCACCCAGAACTTGTGGTAAGCGGTAAGGTCGGATATGGAATAGCTGCAGGAACAAGATTCAGGATTACGCCACAATTGGGAATCAATTATCTGAGTCTGAAAGAATCAATGCAAGAGGAGAGCAATGTGACACCCGCAAATGGAAGCAATGTGACGAGTGCGCTTTTCGGAGTGCGATTTTCGGCTATCATTACCAATCATTTTGGAGTGAGTTTGTCCCCTGAATATTCTTTTGGAGTAGGAAAATCCAATGGCTATAAAGAGTTGGAGGCTGTGTCTTCAAAAATCAAGAATTGGGGACAAGGTTTTAATGTGAAGTTAGGATTAATGATAGCGTTTTAAGATGAAACATATTGGATTATACATATTGTTGGTATGCATAGTATTTGCTGGGTGTTCAGACAAGTATTCGTCAGAATTGGGATTGAAGCCGACATTGACTCCAAGATACCTTAGGGTATCTCCTACGTCACTGTCGTTTTCTGCCAATCAGGCATCAAGCCAAAGTGTGGACATTGAAACGATGGAAACACCTTGGAAAGTTGACAATGCCATAAATTGGGTGTCTATTTCTGCAACAAGTGGTCAGAGTAATTCCAATATAAATGTCAGTGCGTCCGAGAATAAAGATGCCAATGCGGCAAGAACTGGTGTGTTTTATATAAAAGCGGATGTCAACGATTGGAATTATGAAAAGGGTATTTCCGTTTCGCAAGCTGCTGCAACACCTTATATTAATGTGTCTCAATCAAACATCACATTAAAAGGAACCGCTTGTACATCAACATTTGACGTAACATCAAACTGTTCTTATACGGTGACAAATGATGCAGATTGGCTTACACTATCCCAAAAGGACAATAGTTTTGTTCTCAATGCTACGGCAAACGAAACCAGTCAATATCGCACGACAACAATATTGTTTTCATACAATGGAATTGACCAGGCAAGCAACAAAATTGTTGTAACTCAGGCTCCAGCTTCCATCAATGCCTCTACAGAGACTTTGACGTTCGAGAATACAGCTGGAGAGGTTAAGGTTGAAGTTACTTCCGAATCAAAATGGACCGCATCCACATCTTATAGTTGGATTGATGTAACACCAGAAGGTGGAGAAACTGGAACGTCGTCCATAACAATTTCCGTATCCCCAAATACTTCTGTTAATGAGCGGACTGGATATGTAATTCTTTCCATAGGTTCGGAAGAAAGAATACAAATTCCTATCAAACAACGAGGCATTTATATTGAGACCGACAAATCACAATATGATTTTGAGGCATCATCTGGGACACAAACAATCCAAGTCAATAGTAATACTTCATGGCAGGTATCGTCTGTTCCGTCATGGGTAAAAGTAGACAAGACTAGCGGGACAGGGAACTTTGCAATAAAAGTCACAGTCGAAGATAATCCCAATACAACTGAAAGGAATGGTGAAATTGTGGTTTCTCAACCGGGTTTAAGTGCAATGGCTACGATTAAAATACATCAGAAAGGTAAAACATTCGATGTGGCTACCACGACATTGACATTCAATGACAAAGAAGAATCGCAAACAATCACCATTGCTACAGATGGAACTTGGCGAGCATTTAGTAGTGCCGATTGGATTAAAGTCTCACCAGAGACGGCAACAGGAAATACCACTTTAACCATCACCGTTCAAGAAAACTCTACGGATGGAGAAAGAAGCGGTTCTGTAAACATCCTAATGGGTGATGCTTCCGCAATAGTAGCTATCGTCCAAAAAGGTAAATATTTTACTATAGATAATAGCTTACTTGATTTTACAAGTAAAGGTGGCGAACTTAAAGTAACTTTGACTACTAATGCGCCATGGTCTGCAAGGAAAGACGATACGGTTAACTGGCTGTCCATTTCTCCGACTAATGGCACAGACAATGCTAACGTAAAAGTTACAGCTTCGGACAATGCTTCTGTCAACAAACGTTCTGCAAATGTTTATTTTGATGCTTTGGGTAGAAGTGTGAATATCCTTGTATCCCAAAAAGCACGGTACTTGACAGTGGATGCAAATGAATTATTGTTCTATTCCAAGGGTGGCACGTCAAATGCTGTGACCATATCCACAGATGGAACTTACTCCATAAACTGTTCAGACAATTGGTTGACAATATCAAGAAACGGAGACTCCTTTACTGTCACTGCATCGGAAAATGACACAAAGGATGCCCGCATCGGCAAGATTACTATCTCGTTGACCGATTTGAAGGAAGGTTCTTATTCTGTCACGTTGACAGTCACTCAATTAAACTATGGAGGAACTTTCCTACGTAAAGATTTTGAGGAAGATAAAAACTATGACCACAATGGTACGTCATCAGGAAGCCTCACCATAACAGGTTTTGGAGAAGACTCCAATTATGATACCAATAGTCAAAGTGGAACAAAACTGTCTGTTGTAAGTTTTAAGTCGGATGCATGTTGGGATAGTTCTACAGCTTCAAGTGCCAAAGTAACGATAACGGGATATGAGCAAGACAAGAATCTTGATTCAGACACAAATTCATCGGGAACAGTAAATAAAGATGGTTACTCCGATGACAACAACTGGAATTAATAAACAAAGAAAATATAAATAGTAAGAAATATGAAACAAGCAAGAATGATTATTCTCAAGCTCATGGCAATGGCAATAGCATTGGTTATGGGTTCATGTTCGTCAGATGTTTTGTCTGACATGGGACAAGAAAGTCAAGGTAAGCATACTACCAAGATGGAGTTTGTAGGAAAGGTAATTGGCTTTGATCAACAAGTTTCCACTAATGCTAAAATGCAATCAAGAGCAGCAAGTAGTAGCACTTCATGGAATGATGGCGACAAAATCTACATAGCTTTCTATAATGGTTCCAACATTATTCCAGGCGAGGCTACTTATAACAGTACGTCTGGTTGGTCTGTAAGTTACGATGGCGATTTAGCTACAGGAAGCAACTTGAAATGCGAAGCTCGTTTCTTTGTTAATGCCACCTTCACAAGCTCTTCCCTTGTTTCGCTCAATTCAAATTCTGAGATTTATGAGGATTTAAATGCGACATACGCATACAGTAATGGTTCTTTGACAGTAACAGCAACTCTATCACCAAAGACAGGACGTATTCGCTTTACTGGAAAGCAAGGGGAAAAGATTTACACAACAGGAATTTCCGTATATACCACATTTGCACCTGCCATTAATACTTTCTCCACCTCTAATGCCATGATAACATCGACGGTGGCTTCAAACGGCTCTACACCTTATATATATGGTTACTTTACAGATGATGACCGTAGTCTTGGACTTGTAGGCTCAGATTATGCATTTACAAGAACTTGCACCAGCAGTATGTTCAATACGGGCGAAAGTGGTTATATGGCCATACCATCAGAAGCATCTCATAATAATTGGCGAAGTGGATTGTATGTCAAGGCAAGCGGCGTGGAATTCAAAATGATTCCTGTTGCTGGGTTGGAAAGTGGATTTTTTTTGATGGCAGAAACAGAAACTACAGAAGCTTTATATAAATCAGTCAATGGTACATCTTCTACCTCTCAATTGCCTGTTGATGCAGTATCTTATTCAGAAATATCTTCATTTATAGAAAAATTGAATAATGAAACGAAGCTGAATTTCTCCCTACCATCAGCAGAACAATGGAAATATGCAGCAAAAGGTGGAAACAAGTCTCAAAATTATACATACTCCGGGAGTAACATACCTGGCGATGTTGCTTGGTATGCAGCCAATTGCACATCAAAGCAGAAGGTTAAGACTAAAGCTCCTAACGAATTGGGGATATATGACATGAGCGGGAATGTTGATGAGTTTACAAATACTCTGCATCAAAACAACTATTATGGAAGTTTTGAAAGATATGGAGGCTCATATGGAAGTTCTTCTTCTGGAATCGGAAATACAGACCGCATTTATACGAATACAGACTATCAAACTTCATCATATAACGGAAGTGGATTCCGTTTAATTTTAACTTGCAAATAAAATCATGATAAAATTGAGGTACTTACTCACATACTGTATAGCTATTGCAGCTATATTGATTATCGTATATTTGATCCATTTCTCTCATGCGCCTTTATCTGACAATACATCAGATTGGGGCGCATGGGGAAGCTATGTGAATGTTGGAATGAGCCTCATATCAATCTCACTCATTTACGTCACCTACCAAGAGCAACAAAAAAGTAACAAAATAGCAAGATTTGAGGAACATTATCATGTTGCTTTGAAGACGGCATCAGAACTATTTGAACGTAAAAAGGAAATCATAAAAGACTCATACAACAGAATTGAGAATCATTTTAGGAATCCATTCGACCCTCTCACTGATTATACGCAAAGCAATACGAAAATAGTATTGGGGTATTACTATTCTTCTGCTGTTTTTGATGTACGGCAAGACTGTGATGAAGTCTTTCGATATTTCTATACCGTTCTGAACTCCATCAAAAATAATTCTGTCATTGACGAAGATGAAAAATTTAGATGTTATACAGAGATATCTTGCTTATTCTTAGAAGAGGCAAGAATATTGCTCCTCTTTTGGGGATATAATAACGGAATAGAGTTCTCTGAATACTACAGCAAAGGAATATTCCGTACGAGTATCATCAACAATAAAGCCCTTTTGAATATCGTCAAATTTGCATGTATAGGAGAAAGACCGAAAAAAGAAAAAGTAGATATAGAAAACATCGAATTAGAAGATTATTCTAAAGAAGAGTTCAAAGATACATACAATAGATTGTTCAACAATAAAAACAAACAAGAATGAAAAAGATTATCATGCTTTTAATGGCACTCTGCATGGTATTGCCTGCTATGAATGCCCAAAACAACAAGGCGCTTAACAAAGCCTTGAAGAAAGAGTACAAGGTGAAGATGAAAGAGTTCAAAAAAGGAAATTGGACTCTCTACGGTTCTTCTCGTTCCCTTGATGTTGCCCTGCTCAATCATTATGCCAAGTTGAACAAAGAGGGAGAAGAAGCTTACGAGATTGTTGGAACTTGCTCAAAGTTCAAGTCCAAAAACGTTGGTCATCAGACTTGCATCAACAATGCTTGCAACATTTATGCACAACAGGCAGGAAGACAACTGAAAGGACGAATCGTAAGCGACATTGCTGGCAATGGTGATGATGTTTCTGCGGAGTTTGATCATTTCTATGCAGCTTACGAAAGTCTTGTTCAGAAAGAGCTAAATGGTGAACTGCAAGAGTCTTTCTCTGTTATTCGCAGCAACAATGACGGAAGCTACGAAATGCAAACCTTCTTCATTGTGAGTGAGTCTGCTGCTACTCGTGCCCGTATCCGTGCTTATGAAAATGCAGCCAAAGAAAGTGCTGCTGCACAGAAATATGCAAAAAAGGTAAGTGACTTTGTTCGTGAAGGATTTAAACCAACATCAGAAACAACTCAGACAAATGACTAAACGATTATTCGTTTTTTTTACCACATTGTTTATCCTCATTCCAGCTTTCTCGCAAAGTTGGGATGAGGTTAAATGTAATACTCAAACTTATCTTTTCGGTGAAGGATGGGGAGCCACCGTTGAGGAGGCTGACCAACAAGCACTCGCTGCATTGATAAGCAAAATATCTGTTGTTGTTAGTAGCGACTTTAGTATAACCGAGGATGAGCGTACGACCAATGGTGTGCTTGATGCCTCCAGTTACACTAACTCGAAACTTCAAACCTACTCTACAGCAACATTGACAAACACAGAACGAATTGTCATAGATAACAATGCAGACCAAGCTCACATAGGAAGATATATCAAGAGAAGCGAGCTTAATCGTATTTTTGAAGGTCGCATCCGCACAATCAAGGAGTATATTCGTTTGGGGAAAATGGCGGAAGAAGCATGCAAAATAGACGATGCTCTACGCAATTACTATTGGGCATATTCGTTGCTTAAATCTGTGCAACAACCATCAAACGTAACGTACTCTGATGAGGAGACTGGAGAAAAGATATACCCACTCACTTGGTTACCTCAACAAATTACCAATATCTTAAAAGACTTAGATGTAAAGGTAATAGGAAATGATGGCACTAATGTTGATTTGATGTTCTATTACAAGAAACAACCTGTCAGCACTCTTGACTTTACTTACTTCGATGGACGCAATTGGAGCAACATCTGTAGTGCTAAAGATGGCAGAGGAACTATGGAATTTGAAAAAGGAATGGTTCCCAACAATGTGCAAATCAATTATGAATACGCTTATCGTGGACAGGCTCATATCAACCAAGAAATACAAAGTGTGTTGAATGTTGTCAAAGGCCAAGCTGTCCGTGCAGCAAGAGTAAACCTGCAAATGGGAAAGGCTAAAAAAAGTACAGACAATACACTATCTTTGGGTAAGTCACGGGCAAATGATACTATGTTGCCTGTTGCAAATGATGGTTCTTATAGAGCTGTGCTAACCAAAGTGCTTAATGCGATAAAGGGACATGACTATGATGCTGTACGCACTCTCTTTACTGATGATGGCTGGAGTATGTTTACAAGCCTTGTAAGATATGGCAATGCCAGAATACTCAACACCAAGGATTGTCAGTTCAGCCAACTGCGTGACAATGTAATTGCAAGAAGCATACAAATGTCTTTCTCCTTCAAGAAAGGATTGAGAAAGGACTTTGTGGAAGATGTGGTCTTTACTTTCGACAAAAATCAGAAAATAGACTGTATTGCTTTCGGTCTTGACCGCAAAGCCAAACAAGACATCATGAAACGTGGCGCGTGGACTCCTATTGCTCGTCAAACAATCATGCAATTTCTTGAAAATTACAAAACGGCATACGCACTGAAGCGACTTGACTATCTCAAAACAATATTTGATGACGATGCCGTCATTATTGTAGGTCATGTGGCAGAAAGACTTGTGGCGAACAGACAGAACAAGGATATGCCTGTAACATTCCATACGCAGAGGCATATCAGTCGAGTACAGTATAGCAAGGACCAGTATATGAAGAACTTGGAGGCTTGTTTCAGAAGCAATGAGTTTGTAAACATACGGTTCGCGAATAATGACGTTCGCAAGGCAAAGAATGGCGAGGAGTATGGCATACAAATTAAGCAAGACTATTATTCGACCAACTATGGCGACCAAGGCTACCTCTATTTGCAAGTTGACTTGGAGGATCCACAAAAACCTATTATTAAGGTTAGGACATGGCAACCTGAGCCAGACCCCGAGATAGGTTTGTTTGGACTTGGTAATTGGTAAAACACAACATAACAGTTATGCGTAAGTACTTTTTTATACTATTGTTGTGCTCTTCTTCGATGATGGCACAAAATACAAATTCAGACTATCAAGCATTTCGTAAAGGAGTGCTTGGTAGTTATGATAGCTTCAGAGAAACGATATTGGAAGACTATGCAGAATATCTTCAAGGTGTTTGGGATGAATACGAGCAGTTCAGAGGAATCAGGAGAAACAAAGAACCAAAACCGTCAATAGCACCAAAGGCTGACGTAAAGCCACAAGATGTCACTCCTGTTCAATCTAACCCCGAGGTAAAGCCCACAGTGCAACCAATGCCAACAGATAATCCCACACCTGTGAAGCCTACTGCTCCCAGTACTTTGCCGAATATGTCTTTTCCCTTTTATGGCATGAAGTTAAATACAGTTTTATGTCATGTGCAAACGGTTGAAGGTGTGGAACATCAAGCAATAGCAAAGGCTTGGAACGCCTACCGACAAGATAGAGTAATGAAAGATATTATTCGCTCTTTGCAATCATTGGCAATGACGTATGGTCTCAACGATTGGTTTGCATTTGAGCTCGTCAGAAACTACACGAAAGCATCGTGTAAGAATCCTTCAAGTAGAATAGTATTGCAACATTTTCTTCTCGTAAATATGGGATATGATGTTCGATTGGCAAGTTGTGGGGAGCAACTTTTATTGCTGGTACCATTCTACCAACAGGTATATGAGCGGAGTTATCTTGTTATTGCTGGTAAAAAATATTATGCCTTTTATGACGATTCTACAAGCAAGATTCAAAATACTGGAGTTTATACATGTCGTTTACCTAACGCAACAGACAAAGGACGCAATATAGACTTAACCATGAGAGGTGGACATTTAGGGATAAAGACAGGTGTATCACATAGATTTAGTTTGAGTGACGGAAAAATCTCGTTGCAAGGTTCTGTTGATGCAGGCACAATGGAGGCCATACGCCGTTACCCCCAGACGGATATTCCCTTTTATGCAATGTCAACTATTGATGCTAACTTCCACCAGTCTTTACTTGCACAAGTAAGTGAACAAATACGAGGTTGCTCAAAAAAGGAATCGGTCAGTAAAATCCTTCATTTCGTACAATATGCTTTCGACTATGCTACAGACGGAGAACAACATGGATATGAGAAGCCATATTTCATAGAAGAAAACTTTTATTATCCAAAGAACGACTGCGAAGACAGAGCCATTTTGTTTGCATTTCTTGTGCGTAACGTCTTGGGACTTGCCGTACACCTTGTACAGTATCCAGGGCATGAATGTACTGCAGTAAACTTCAAAACAACTCAAATGAATGGAGATGGATATATGTACAAAGGCAAGGCTTTCTATATTTGTGATCCGACCTACATTGGTGCTTCGATAGGTCAATGTATGCCTAACTATAGAAATGTAAAGCCTATAGTAGAACAATGGTACTGATGTTGTTTCTCTTTTCGATTAGAGGGGCTTACTTTTGGAAAAAAGAAGTCCGAAGCCTGATTTTACTGGGCTTCGGACAGGATTATTATGTTCGTTTAAGTTTTACCAGACAGCAATAATTGCATTGAGAAAGCATGGGTATTGTCTAACGGGTGAAAGTTTTGAGCAAGCCTTAATAGTGGGAATTGCATAGTCAAAGACAAGGGTGTTCATTGCGAAGTGGAATCTGAAGAAAGCCAAACAAATCTTGTTTGGCTTAGCTAAAATACATTGGTTAAGGAGTAGGGTAATGTTATTTATTGATGAAATCAAGATAACGTTCTTTGAAGTGTTTATAATCCAGATTAAGACTCTCTGCATCTTGTACCAGTTTTTCCCATGTAAGCGATTTAACTCGTTTTTTACCTTCTGCGGTAAGACAATTATCTGAAAACTCTTTGAATTGCTTTTTTAGTCCATCATGTTTTTGGGGATAAATGAAAAATACATGTTTATCTGGAGTCGTTGCACGAATCGCATTTCTTGCTAACTGATAATACTTTTTATTAAAGTCTTCTTCGCTTATTGTTCCATCGATAAATATATCTTTTGACAATTCAATCATTGGCTTGTACACCGAAATGAATCGTACGTGTGGATTTTTAGCTGACGATTTTTTCGAAAATTTTTCTTCAGTATACTTAATTTCGCAAAATATCTCGGTTTTTCCACTTCTAATATAGAAATCGAAATTAGTGTTTTCGTTTGAATTGTCAATATATTCAAAGTTGCATTCTGTATCATTTGATATTATGTCTTTGTCGATTTCCTCTTTTATCAAGTTTAGCAAACTTGTTTTAGGGGTATACATTTTTCCGTTAAATGATTCAATCAAAGGACGGAAGAAGTTATAGCACATTATTTGAGAAGAGTTTAGATGATGTGCATACTGATGTAAATGTATAGATTTACAATCAATTGGTGGAATATTAGGTAGAATAGAGTATGTATTTATAAGTTCTACCTTTTCTTCCATAGTAGAGGGATTGCCTAATATGTGAGATCTTGGCTCTCCTTTTTTGTGCCATAAACCTGGATTTGAATTTTTTGGCATGTTTTCAATCACAAGTTTCTTAAAGTCTGAATATTTCATCTTATTATTCCTCATTTTTAATAGCACACAAAGACAAACATCGTGAGGTGTAAAAGCACGAAACCGCCTTATGCCGAACGACACGTATGGTGGTATGCGAGGTTGGTAAACATGAAAATAGGAGATAAACACCTATAATTAGTGTTTACCTCCTATTCGATTTTGCTTATTTCTATTTTGCTGATTCAAATTCACGTAAGAAGCGAGTATCGTTCTCTGAGAAGAGGCGAAGGTCGCTGACGCGGTATTTCAAGTTGGTGATGCGCTCTACGCCCATACCGAAGGCATAGCCCGTGTAGACATTGCTATCGATGCCGCAAGCCTCGAGGTCGTGAGGGTCAACCATGCCACATCCCAAAATCTCAACCCATCCAGTGTGCTTACAGAAGTTACAACCCTTACCGCCACAGATGTTACAAGAAATGTCCATCTCTGCACTTGGCTCAGTGAAGGGGAAGTAACTTGGGCGCAAACGAATCTTTGTGTCTGCACCAAACATCTCGCGTGCAAAGGTAAGGAGTACCTGCTTGAGATCGGTGAAACTTACATTCTTATCTACATACAGACCTTCCACCTGATGGAAGAAGCAGTGGGCACGAGCACTGATAGCCTCGTTGCGATATACACGTCCTGGGCAGAGCACACGGATAGGAGGCTCGTGAGTCTCCATATAGTGAGCCTCGTCGCCAGAAGTATGACTACGCAAGACGATATTCTTGGTAACATCATTAGGATCGCTCTGCTCGATGAAGAAAGTGTCCTGCATGTCGCGAGCAGGATGGTCGGCAGCAAAGTTAAGCATAGTGAATACGTGCTTATCGTCGTCAACCTCAGGTCCATGATAGAGCGTGAAGCCCATACGTGAGAAGATATCTATGATCTGATTCTGTACGATGGTGAGTGGATGGCGTGTACCCAATGCCACAGGGTAGGCTGTACGTGTCAAGTCGATATCGTCACTTGAGGAATCAGCTTCTGCGAGTTGCTCTTTCAATCCATTAATCTTGTTTTGTGCAACTTGCTTCAACTCATTGATTTTTACGCCGATAGCCTTTTTCTGGTCGGCTGCCACCGTGCGAAAGTCGGCCATGAGTGCGTTGATTTCACCCTTCTTGCTTAAGTACTTGATGCGAAGCTGCTCTACCTCTTCTGCGTTCTGAGCTGTCAAGGCGCTAACTTCCTTCAAAAGTCCTTCTATTTTTTCTAATAACATAATTCAAGCTTAATTAAGTCTAATTTGAGTGCAAAGATAACATTTTTCGCTCAAAATATGAAATATCTCAAAAGAAATGTGTACTTTTGCATACAAAAATTTGAGAATTATAGGTTGGTTTATGAAAAAACTTTCTATTATTGCCGTCTTCATGGCGGTGCTGACCATCATTGGATTTTCTGCTACGGGGTGTGCTGATAAGAAGCCAGCAACGGTTTCCGATTCTGTTGTTGCCGACACGACGCAGACTGATACGCAGGCGGTTGACTCGACAGAGGCTCTGATAGAGGAGACTCCGATGCCAAAGGCTGCAGATGAGTTGTTTGATGATTTTATCTTTAACTTCGCAGCCAACCGTAAACTTCAGTTCAAGAGAGTGCATTTTCCTCTTCCCGTCTATCGCGGAGGCAAGGTTGTCAAGCGTATTGACAAGAAATACTGGCGCATGGAGCATTTCTTTATGCGACAGGATTATTATACGCTGATTTTTGACAATCAGCGCCAGATGAATCTTGTCAAGGACACTACGATCGATCATGTGGTGGTCGAAAAGGTTTTCTTTAAGACGAAAACAGTTCAGCAATTCCTTTTCAATCGTATCAACGGCCAGTGGATGATGACATCGATGAGCTACAAGCCCATGTATTCCAACCTGAATGCCAGCTTCTTGAAGTTCTATGGCTCTTTTGCAACAGACTCTGTCTTCCAGTCGGAGCATTTGCATAATCCTGTCAAGTTTGTAGGTCCAGACCCCGATGATGATTTCAGTACGATGACTGGCGACATCGAGCCTGAGACATGGCCAGCCTTTGCGCCCAAGTTGCCCAGTGGAATGATTTATAATATCATTTATGGACAGAAGTATTCTGAAAGTACTCAGAAAATTTTTGTTATCAGAGGTATCGCCAACGGATTGGAGACAATGCTCACTTTCCGTCGTGTAGAGGGAAAATGGATGCTTATGAAACTGAATATGTAAGTAAAAGGAGTCTTTTCTCCTATTTATATATATAATAGGTGGACTATAATTATTTATTACACCTATTTATATATATCATGCGCTTATATAAAATTCAAGGTGAGGGATGGTTTATGGCATTGATAATAATTATATTTCCTCAATTCCCGTAATTCTTGAATATAATATATACATGTAACTGAACTGCGCATATTAGGAAGTTAAAGGAGTTAAGGAAGTTAAGGAGTTAAGACGTATGTCTTGCTGCTTAAAACTACGTCAAAAAGACTATTGTCTTAACTCCTCAACGACCATAGGGAGCGATAACTCCTTTAACTTCTGAACTTGCAAAATTTGAATAAAATATAGGAGAAAAAGTCTTCAACAAGACTCAGAGTAAACAATGAAAGATATACGTAATTACAGTCTGTTGGGGCACAACACTTTTGGCATTGATGCCCGTTGTCGCCGTTTTGTGGAGTACACCACAGTGGAGGAAGCCCGTGAAGTGGCAGTTTCTTTGAATGATGCAGATGAACCCTTGCTTTTGTTGGGTGGTGGCAGTAACCTGCTGCTGACCAAGGATTATCCAGGAACGGTGCTTCATTCTGCCATTCGAGGCATCACTATTGTAGCTGATGATGGTGATAAGGTGCTGCTGAAGTGTGGTAGTGGTGAAGTCTTCGACGACGTGGTGGCTTATGCCGTAGAGCATGGCTTCCATGGTGCCGAGAATCTCTCGTTGATACCAGGCGAGGTGGGCGCCAGTGCCGTGCAGAATATTGGTGCCTATGGAGCAGAGGCCAAGGATATCATCAGCGAGGTGGAAGCGGTAGAGATAGCAACAGGTAATGTTGTGGCGCTATCGAATGCAGATTGTGGATATGGTTATCGTCAGAGTCGATTTAAGCAAGAATGGCACAACAAGTATCTCATAACCCATGTTGTCTATGCCCTTTCTCGCACCTTTGTCCCTGCACTCGAATATGGTAATATCCTCTCTTCGTTGGCGACTAAGGGAATCTCAAAACCCACAGCAACAGAGTTGCGCGAAGTAATCATAGAGATACGCAAGGCTAAGTTGCCCGACCCAGAAGAGCAGGGTAATGCAGGAAGTTTCTTTATGAATCCTATTGTAGGTAAGGCGAAATACGACGAGCTGGCAGTTCTTTATCCAGGTATGCCTCATTACACCATCGATGCAGCCCACGTAAAGATTCCAGCAGGCTGGATGATAGACCAGTGTGGTTGGAAGGGAAAGAGTCTGGGCCGTGCTGGAGTTCACGATAAACAAGCGTTGGTGCTGGTCAATCGTGGTGGTGCGACAGGAGCAGAGGTTGTAAAGCTTTGCCAAACAATCCAACAAGATGTGAAGAATCGATTTGGTATAGATATCTATCCTGAAGTAAATATATTCTGAAAATACGCGAAGAAAGATATGTTGAAGGTAACACTATTGGGGACAGGCACTTCGGCAGGTGTCCCCACTTTGGGTTGTCACTGCGAGGTTTGTTGCAGTAGCAACCCTAAGGACAACAGGTTGCGCAGTGCAGCTATGATAGAGACAGCAACGACTCGCATCTTGATAGATGCCGGTCCCGATATTCGTCAACAACTGCTCAGGGTGCCTTTCCGTAAAATAGATGGCGTGCTGATTACTCATAAACATTACGACCATGTGGGAGGAATTGATGATCTGCGTGGCTTTTGTGTTTATGGAGACATCGAAGTCTATGGCGATGCTGATGTGACGAGCTCGCTTCCTGTCACCATGCCTTATTGTTTCCCATCTTCATCTGAGAGCCTTTATCCTGGAGCTCCCAAGTTGCAGTTGCACACCATTCGTCCACACCTTATATATAAAATAGGTGACATAGAGTGGATGCCCATCCGAGTGATGCATGACAAGATGCCTATTTTAGGTTATCGTTTCGGTAAGTTTGCTTACATTACAGATATGAAGACTATAGCAGATGAAGAATTGCCTTATTTACAAGGAGTAGAAATACTTGTCGTCAATGCCTTGAGATTTGACAAACCCCATCATAGCCATCAGTTGGTGGACGATGCAATACGTTTTTCCAAGAGAATAGGAGCCAAGAAAGTATATTTCACACACGTAACACATGATATAGGACTGCACGAAGTCGCCAATGAACGATTACCCGAAGGTTTTAGTTTTGGTTACGATGGATTGGTAATAGAGGTGTAGGGAAGGAATAGTAAAAAATGCGAGAAAAGTGTTAAAAAAAGGCTGTTCCCGAACACATTAAAAACTTTAACCTTTGTTAGCAGTTTGTAAGTGACTGATTAATAGGTATTTATAAAATAGTTACAAAAAGCCCCTAAAAAAAGTCACAAAAAAAAGAACAACGTATTGAAAAAATACTTACCTTTGCATCGTTTTAATAAACAAATGATTGTTTTACAGATTTAAAAAGCAAAGAAAAATGAAGAAATTAGTTTTGATGTTCGTAGCTGTTGCAGCTATCTCTTTCGCATCTTGCGGTGGTAACACAAAGTCAAATGCAGATTCTGCAGATTCAGTAGACACAACTGCTGTTGATACAGTTGACACTGCTACTGTTGATACAGCTACTGTTGACTCAGTAAAGTAATTTAGAATTACTTACGAACGAAAAATGAGAGAAACACCGCTGGACCTTTGGTCTGGCGGCTTTTTCGTTTATATACACCAAACTTTTTTATGATAGACACAAGCGCATTCCAAGGCAAAAAGGCTGCTTATTATACATTAGGCTGTAAGCTTAACTTTTCGGAAACTTCTACTTTTGGTAAATTGCTCGAAGATATGGGTGTAATAACAGCCCAGAAAGGAGAGCAAGCAGATATCTGTTTGATTAATACGTGTTCGGTAACCGAAGTTGCCGATCATAAGTGCCGTCAGGCTATTCATCGCATGGTGCGCCATAATCCTGGTGCTTTCGTTATCGTGACAGGCTGCTATGCGCAGCTGGAGTCGGAGAATGTGAGTAAGATAGAGGGTGTGGACCTGGTGTTGGGAGCCAATGAGAAGGCGCATCTGATACAGTATCTCAGTGACGCTTGGGCACATAAATATGCACAGGAGACAAAGGTTGCTGAAGGTGGTGGAGATGCGTTGCACGAGCATCATAGTGTCAAGACGAAGGATATAAAAAGTTTTCAGCCTTCTTGCTCACGAGGCAACCGCACGCGTTACTTCCTAAAGGTGCAGGATGGGTGTAATTATTATTGCACTTATTGTACCATTCCCTTTGCGCGTGGCAACTCGCGCAATCCAAGCATAGAATCGCTTGTAGATCAAGCCCGTGAGGCTGCCAACGAAGGCGGAAAGGAAATTGTCATCACGGGTGTCAATATAGGTGACTTCGGGCAGACTACCCATGAGCGATTCCTTGATTTGGTAAAGGCACTCGACCAGGTGGATGGAATTCAGCGATATCGAATATCCAGTTTGGAGCCCGACCTGTGTGATGACGACTTGATAAATTATTGCGCAGAGAGTCGTGCCTTCATGCCCCATTTTCATATACCGCTACAGAGTGGTAGCGACGAGGTGCTTAAACTGATGCATCGTCGTTATGACAAAGCACTCTTTGCCCATAAGGTAAACCTCATCAAAGAGAAGATGCCTGATGCCTTTATTGGTGTCGATGTGATGGTGGGGTGTCGTGGTGAAACACCCGAATGTTTTGAGGAGTGTTACGAGTTCTTGAAGAGTCTGCCTGTCACGCAACTTCATGTGTTCCCTTATTCGGAACGTCCAGGTACGGCAGCTCTCCGTATTCCCTATGTAGTAAGCGATCGCGACAAGAAGCTACGCTCTAAGCGTCTGCTCGAACTGAGCGATGAGAAAACCCAAGCATTCTATGCTCAGTATATAGGAACAGAAGCCGAGGTGCTCTTTGAGAAGGCACCGCGTGGCAAGGCTATGCATGGTTTTACCAAGAACTATGTGCGGGTGGAACTTTCGTCCGCGTTGGCAAAAGAAGAATACGATAATCAACTTATCAGGGTGCGTCTGTGTGATTTCAATCACGACAAAACAGCCCTCAAAGCAGAGATTCTGTAAGGAATGAATTATTACAACGACTTTGGTACGTGGATACGTAAGCAGTTTCCATTTCGAGTGCAAAAGATATCCATCGACGCAGGATTCTCCTGTCCCAATAGGGATGGGAAGATATCCAGCGGTGGTTGTACCTATTGTGACAACCGAACCTTTAACCCGAGTTATTGTGATCGCAAGAAGACCATTACAGAGCAACTGGAAGAGGGAAAACGCTTCTTTGCCAAGAAATATCCAGACATGAAGTTTTTGGCTTATTTTCAGGCATATACCAACACCTATGCAGAGGTAGAAGCCTTGCAGAATATGTACGAGGAGGCTTTGCGTGTGGAGGATGTTGTGGGTATAGTCATCGGCACGCGTCCTGACTGTGTAAGCGACGAGTTGCTTGATTATTTGGAAGAACTGAATAAGCGTACTTTTGTCTTGGTGGAGTATGGTATAGAGACTGCCAATGATGCTACTCTGCGACGTATCAACCGCGGTCATGACTTTGCTTGTAGCAGGAGGGCTGTAGAGCAGACTCATGCACGAGGCATTCTTACAGGTGGACATATCATCATCGGACTCCCAGGCGAAGATGCCGAAGAGAGTCTACGACAAGCTCCTGTCATTTCTTCGTTGCCCCTTGACATTCTGAAGATTCATCAAATGCAGATTATCAAGGGCACCAAGTTGGCTCAGCAGTATGCAGAGCAGCCTTTTCATGTCTATACGGTGGAGGAATATATCGATGTTATTGTGAGGTATATTTCGCTTCTTCGCAAGGACATGGTATTGGAGCGTTTTGTAAGTCAGTCGCCTGCTCATCTGCTTATTGCACCCAAATGGGGATTGAAGAATTATGAGTTTACCAATTTGCTCAACAACAGGTTGAAGCAGGAAAACGGCATAATATCATTATAAAAACTTAATTCTTTGGCACAGATATCCTGTTTGTGCCTGATAATTTGTATATTTGCTCATTGATATGGCAAAGGTAGCAATCGTAATATTGAATTGGAACGGACAGAAGATGTTGGCAAAATATCTTTCTGGCGTTGTGGAGTATTCTCGACAGGATGCAGAGGTGTGGGTGGCAGACAATAGTTCTACCGACGGCTCTATGCATCTGCTCGAAACACAGTATCCACAAGTGAAAACTATAGTCCTGGAGCAAAATTTTGGCTTTGCAGAAGGATATAATCGAGCATTAAAACAGATAGAGGCAGAATATTATGTGCTTCTCAATAGTGATGTGGAGGTAACGCATCACTGGCTTACACCGCTCATCGAGTTTATGGATAGTCATCCGCAAGTGGCAGCTTGTCAGCCTAAACTGTTGGCGGAATACGACCGAGATAGTTTTGAATATGCTGGTGCTTGTGGCGGATTCTTAGATAGGTATGGTTATCCATACTGTAGAGGTCGTATCTTTGAAACCGTGGAGCGCGACAATGGACAGTATGATTATCAACAGGAAGTGTTGTGGGCTACGGGTGCGTGCATGATGATTCGTGCCAAAGACTATTGGGACTCTGGCGCACTCGATGGTCGATTTTTTGCTCACAACGAAGAGATAGACCTCTGTTGGCGTTTGCGCCTAATGGGGCGCAAGATATACTGCATACCAGAGAGTGAAGTGTATCATGTGGGAGGTGGAACGCTTCCCAAGAGCAATCCTATGAAGACTTACCTGAATTTTAGAAATAATCTTACCATGCTTTACAAGAATCTGAACGACAGTGAGTTAAAGCATGTGATGAGGGTAAGGTGGTTCTTAGACTATCTGGCAGCCTTTGAGATGCTGATTCTGAAACGTAATTGGGGTGATTTTAAGGCCATCTTCCGTGCGCGAAAGGCATTCAAGGCATGGCGACAGGAATTTGCGGAGGACCGACAGAAGATTCAGGCTCAAAGAGTGGAAGGTGTTATTCCGCAAATCTATAATGGCTCTATCTTGTGGCAGTATTATGCCAAGGGGAGGAAAGTCTTCTCTAAGTTGTAATAACTAAGGGATATAGTAGGATGGTAAGCGAGAATCTACATTATCGGCATCTCTACTTGCCTTCATACATTAAAAAAAATATATAACAAACTACAAAATAAAATCTAAGATGAAGAAAAATCTATTCATGTTGCTGGCTGCGTTTCTTTGTTTGGGGGCGCACGCCCAAGCTCCGATTCATGTGACGGTGAGCAATCCGTCAAAGGAGGTTCGCAAGGATGTGCCTGTGGTTATTGATATCCGTCAATGGGGGGATGTGCGCAAAGCTGTTGTTATGGTAGACGGCAAGGAGATTCCTTCGCAGTTGGATGACCTTGATCGTGATTGTGTAAACGACGAACTCTGTTTTCTTGTCGATCTTTATAAAAAGGAGAGCAAGGAGGTAAGCATGCAGTTGTTTGGAGACGGTGAACAGGCAGACTATCCTGCCCGTACCTTTGCCGAACTTGTGTTGCCGAGTCGAAATAAGAAATTGGCTAAGAATCAGCAAGATATCTATATGCGCAGCATCTCCTTCGACAAGAAGACCAAAGACCCTTATCATTATGTACATTCTCATGGCGTATGTTTTGAGAGCGAATTGGTGGCAATGCGCATTTATTTCGACCACCGCCAGACCATCGACCTTTATGGCAAGGTAAACCAGGGGTTGGTTGTACGCGACACGCAGTTTTATCCATCAGAGGAACAGCTGAAGGCAGGTTCGGGTGACGATTGCCTTTGGGTGGGCAATACCTATGGCTTGGGTGCCCTTCGTGGCTGGGATGGACAAAACCAAGTGCTACTGACAGATGTGATGTATCGAGAGCAGAGGGTTATCTCCGAGGGCCCCGTAAGAGCCATCGTAGAGGTAGTAGACAATGGTTGGACTCCAGCTCCAGGACTAAAGCCTGTCAATGCCACTATCCGCTACACCATCTATGCGGGGCATCGCGACTTTGATGTGGATGTGTTCTTCAATAAAGATGTGTCTGACTATCAGTTTGCCACAGGATTGATCAATGTAAAGGAATCGAGCGAGATGACTGATGGGAAGGGTTTGCGAGGTTGTTATGGCAGTGACTGGCCTACGGGCAAGGACGACGGCAAGCACAAGTTGGAGACCGTGGGATTGGGTATTTATGTACCACAGGCTGCATTGGTGAAAGAGATGCCTGCCAACAAAGATTGTTACACACAGGTGGTTCGTCCTTCGGGCAACAAACTGAGCTACAAGTTGGCTTATACCAGTGCCAATGAGACTTATGGTTTCAAGGGCGAAAAAGAATGGTATCGCTGGCTGAAAGACTGGAAGAAACAAAACGAAGAACCCGTTCAGGTTTATTATGAGATACGCTAATGACTACACAAAAGAGCCATAATGAGCAAAAATACACTCTTTTTGTTCTTTATGGCTCTTTTTGTTTAAAAATATTAGCAAAAACGCTTTGTTTTTATCACATTTTTTAGTATTTTTGCACACGTAATGTTAATAGATAGCGACAAAGTGAAAAATATTTTTAAATATACCCAACTTTTGGCGGTGATCCTGCTTATTTGTTCGGCTTGCGAATTTAAGTTTAAGCCGAATGAAGAAATGGATACTGCTGTACTCTCGGTACAGCGTTACGACCGTTTGGAAAGCCGTTATCTCACTACTGGTGACTTCTCTGCTTTGCAGCAGATGAATACCGATTATCCTATAGAAACTCGTACGCTCATAGAGAAGATGCTCCAATTGGGCACGGTTACAGACGCCAATATCAGCAATCGCTTCTTGATGTTCTATCAAGATTCCACGCTGCAGACACTCATTGCTGATGCTGAGGCAGAATATGCCAATATGGATGACATCAACAAGCAGCTCAAGAAATCCTTCGAGCGCTTGAATGCTTGGCTGCCTGAGTTGCAGCATCCATCTTTCTATGCGCAGATTGGAGCGCTCGACCAGAGCATTGTCGTGGGTGAACATTCTGTAGGTATCTCGTTGGATAAGTATATGGGAAGCGAGTATCCCTTATACAAAAAATTCTATTCCTCTCAGCAGCGAGCTTCTATGACACGCTCTTATATTGTACCAGATTGTCTTACTTTCTATCTGTTGAGCATTTATCCTATGGATGATTTTGAGAGTCGTTCGCAGCTTGACAGAGACTTGCACATGGGCAAAATCATGTGGGTAGCCAATAAAGCGCTTAACAAGGAGATCTTTACCAGCAGTTATATAAAGACCATTGGAGGCTATATGAAGCGCAATCCCAAGATGACAGTTCGCCAGTTGCTTGAGAGTAAGGACAATTCTCCTATCAAGGCGTTGCACAAAGACTGATTATGAAAAAACTGATTATACTTATCGCAACCTTTATGATGGTGTCATCTATTCAGGCAGCTAAGAAATTAGACTTGAAAGAAATTACTTCGGGTAGTTTTGCCGCCTCTTATGTGAGTGGTGTTAATCCGATAGAGGGCACCGACCTATATGCTTCCATTAGTAAGGATGGCAAGCAAATCGTGAGTTATTCTTTTAAGACAGGCAAACAGGTGGCTGTCTTGTTTGATGCCGAAGTCTGTAAGGCTCCTTTTCAGACGATTGATGGCTATGTGTTGAGTCCTGACGGCAAGCGAATGCTTGTCTTGACCAAGCGTAAGAGTATCTATCGCCGTTCGTTCACAGCAGAATATTTCATTTACGACCTTGCCGGCAAGTCTTTGATTAAGCTGTCTGAAGGTGAGAATCAGCAGGTGGCTACTTGGTCGCCCGACTCGCGCCATGTGGCTTTTGTGCGTGAGAATAATCTCTTTATTACTGATGGTAAGAAGGAGGTTCAGGTAACGACCGACGGCAAGTTTAACGAGGTAATCAATGGCATTCCCGACTGGGTGAACGAAGAGGAGTTTGGTTTCAACAAGGCCTTTGCCTGGAATGCAGATGGAACGGCTCTGAGTTGGATACGTTATGACGAGTCGAAGGTGAAGACTTACTCTCTGCAGTTGTTCTGTGGACAAAAACCTGCGTTGACAGAAAATACTGATTATCCTGGAGAATACTCTTATAAGTACCCCAAGGCTGGACAAGATAATTCTGTGGTGAGCCTATGGAGCTATGATGTGAAAAACCAGACCACGGCTCGTATGAATGTCCCCTTAGCCACCGATGGCTATATTCCACGTCTTAAGCCTGCTCCTGATGCCAAGAGCATGATAGCCTTTACGATGAATAGACATCAGGATGAGTTGAATCTTTATTCTTTCAATCCTTTCACTGGAGAAGCTCAGTTGCTCATCAAGGAGAGTGTTCCCAAATATGTGAAGGAAGAGGTGGTGGAATGGACGTATGTGGGCAATCGATATATCTTGCTTCCAAGCGATCGCGATGGATTCATGCACCTTTATCTCTATGATATCCGTGGTAAACTGATAAAACAAGTAGAAAAAGGTGACTATGAAGTGACAGATGTCTATGGTATGAATGAGAAGACGGGTGACATCTTTTTCCAGGCCTGCATGTTAAGTCCTCACGACCGACAGGTGTATGTGGCGCATGCCAATGGCAAGATAGAACGACTCACCGACCAGAGTGGCAACAACGCTGCTGTCTTCTCAGGTGATTATCGTTATTTCTTTAACACTTGGAGCAGTTATAGTCATCCTTATGTCTTTACTTCGCGTACCAATCGTGGAAAGGTGGTAAGAGTGTTGGAGGACAATCAGGAACTACTCACCAAGGTGGCACAATACAATTGGGGAAAGCGAGAGCCTTTTACTTTTACTACTTCCGAAGGAGTGGTGCTGGATGGCTGGATGGTGAAGCCGCTTGATTTTGATCCTAATAAGCAATATCCTGTTATCCAATTCCAGTATTCTGGCCCCGGCAACCAACAGGTAATGGATGCGTGGAGTACAGGTAGCATGGGTAATGGTGGAGCCTTCGACTATTATCTGGCACAAGAAGGATTTATCGTCGTATGTGTGGATGGTCGTGGTACAGGTGGTAGAGGTGCAGACTTTGAGAAATGCACCTACTTGCGCTTGGGCGACCTGGAGGCGAAAGACCAGGTAGAGACAGCTTTGTATTTGGCTGGACTTCCTTTTGTAGACAAGCAGCGCATAGGTATCTGGGGCTGGAGCTTTGGAGGCTTCTGTACGTTGATGAGTATGAGCGAGGGTCGCCCTGTATTCCACGCGGGCGTGTCGGTGGCTCCTCCTACAAACTGGCGTTACTACGACACGGTGTATACGGAGCGCTATATGCGCACACCACAGGAGAATGCTGATGGTTATCTCACCAATCCGATAGAGCGTGTAGGCAACTTGCATGGTGCTTTGCTGCTTTGTCATGGTATGGCCGATGACAATGTGCATCCACAGAATGCCTTCGAATATTCAGAGGCACTGGTGCAAGCTGACAAAGACTTTAAGGAGATTTTTTATACCAACCGAAATCATGGCATACATGGTGGCAATACACGTCATCATCTGTTGCGCCAAATCGTGAATTGGTTTGATGAACATTTAAAATAAGCTGATGGCTGCCTTCTGTAAAAGGGGGCAGCATGGGCTAAACATAAAGATAATAAGGAAATATGAAAGCAAAAACTGGATTTAGTCTTCGTACTGTCTGTGGGGAAAATATTCTTGTGGCAGAGGGAGAAGAGAATATAGACTTTAGCAATATCATCAGTATGAATGAAAGTTCTGCTTATTTGTGGAAAAACATTCAGGAAAGGGAGTTTGAAGTAAGCGACTTGGTAGATTTGCTGATGGCAGAGTATGAGGTGGATGAAGAAACTGCGAGCCGTGATGCTCAACTGTTAGCCGAACAATGGAAACAGGCTGGGATATTGGAGTAGACCAAACTATAGCCGACACGTAGAGAAATCTTTTTCTCTATGTGTGTCTTTACATATACTTATACCGTACCCCACAGCGGAATCCAGATTTTGCGATAAAAGGCCAGCAAATACCTTCGACATGGATCCAGCGCAGTCCAGATGGAAGAATAGATTCTCCATTTTCTGCCGTCAATCCTGTCGAGTGTTTGCCGGCCTTTTCTGTAAAATCCCACAGCGACCGCTTTGACATCCTGCATATTGCAACTCTCAGTGCAGAGATTGCCATCGCCTTTCAGTGTCACCTGTTCTCCTTCTATCTTGATGATGCGGTGTAGCACATACTGACGCTTATTGATTTCTGCCAATACAGGGTCGCCCATATGATATTCAGCACGTTTGGCAAGTAAAGCCTTGTCACGCTTATCTTCCAGGAAAGGACGCATAGAAAATCCTCTGAGCTGTAGGGTAACGGTATGTCCCTCGTCAAGCAACTTGACGATTTCGGGGAGAAATTGTGCGTTGGGGAATTGTATTTCCGTTACTTTTATAATCTGCTCTTTCATGTTTAATTGTTTAGGGGTGTTTACATCTTTCTGATGGCTTGGTTGCATACGATGGCTGCCTCTCGATTGGGTAGGCAGTGCAGCGTGTAGATGTCGGCAATCTCGATGATGCGGGTGATGGTGTTACAGATGTTGTTAAAGATATCGATATCCCATTTCATCGAAGAGCACGAGGGAAGTAGGGAAGCAAAAGCTTCTGTCGGCGATAGTCTTTCTATCCAATTATCTTGTGCGCGGTCTATGCGTGTGATGGCACCAAGTTTTGCTTTCACGTTGCGATAGCAAGGTGTCTTGCCACTCCACGGACTACCATATATATAAGGTATACCGTCGATGATGCGTACGATGGGGTTGTCGTCGTTCATCAAGTCGCATCCAGGCAGATAGCGCAACCACATGCTCACCTGTGTGCTCTTTCCCGTTCCGCTCTTTGCTATGAAGGCATAACCATATCCGTTCTGTCTCACCAGTGATGCGTGTATCAAGAGGGTATTCATCTTACTTCCTGCGAAAGCAAAAATCAGCATGAGCGCATTATTGAGTCCGAAGTTTCGCATATTGAAGTTGCCGTTCAGGGCGCATCGGCAGTCGTTGAAGTCTTTGTTGGTTTGCAGTAAGCAACAGGCATTGCCATGAATATCCTTGATGATATATTGGTATCCACCATTGTCGAGCTTATCGACGATGGTATCTCCGTTGCCAGTATCGAAAGATCTAATGCGTTTTCGTTTATCTTTGGGGTAGGGGTGTAGACAATCGTCTACGGTGAGTTGAAAAAAAAGTTGACCCTTCAGATGTTCTACTCTGAAGGGTTCTAAAGAAGGTATGAGGTGCATGCCGTTATATCGCGATTCGGCAAAGCAAATCTTGATGTCGAGTTCGGCAATGCTAAAAAACATTTCACTCTGCATTACGTTGCTTTTTCTTTTGTTGCTTTAGGGCTTTCTTTGCCTTGATTTTCTTGGCTGGTTTTTGCTCTACAGTTTCTTCGTTGCTGTCGTAGGGCTTGATACCAGAGAATACAAAGCGATCCATGCCGATCAGCTTCACCTGATATTTAGAGCTTGCTCCTTCCTTGATGCCGCTCTTACTCTTTGTCTTTTTGGGCTGCGCACTATATTTGTTACGCATCTTGTTGTATTTCTTGGTAAGTTTCTTCAAGTTTTTGTCATAGCTCACCATACAGGTGGGGTGTTTATAACCTTCGTTCTGTAAGAAGTCGCGCAACTGGTAGGAGTAATCTTCTCTGCCCACGAGGAAGTTGTTCTTGCTATTGAGCCATGCAGAGTCAACAGCCTGCACATCGGTAAAGCATACGATAGAATCGTTGAATGAAGATGCAAAGCCGAAGATATAGATTCGCTTCATCTCGTTCTTGGCTTGCATGCTGATAGCGATGAGTAGGGTGGCAGCAATCGCTGCAAATAGTGATTTTGTAAGTTTCATTTTTTTCTTCTGTTATAGAAATATGCCTTATTGTCCTAAGTAGGATTTCAGCGTTTTACTTTTAGTGTTATGTCTCAACCTGCGAATAGCTTTCTCTTTGATTTGTCTAACTCTTTCGCGAGTGAGATTATATTTATCTCCGATTTCTTCAAGCGTCATCTCGGACGTGCCGATGCCAAAGAATGCCTTGATTACCTTTTTCTCTCTGTCGTTCAAGATGTCGAGAGCGCAGCTTATCTCTGCGCGGAGCGACTCCATGTCCAACTCGTTGTCGGTAGCAGGTGAGTCGTTATTGGGCAAGATGTCCAGCAGACTATTGTCATCGCCTTCGGCAAAAGGAGCGTCCATGCTCACATGGTGCGTGTTCATCTTCATGGCGTCGGCAATCTTCTCTTCAGGAAGGTCTATGCGGTCGGCCATTTCCTCTACACTGGGTCTGCGCTCGTTTTCTTGCTCAAACTTGTTGAGCTCTCGCGCAATACGATTCACACTTCCCACCTGGTTTAGTGGGAGGCGTACGATGCGGCTTTGTTCTGCTATGGCCTGCAAAATACTTTGTCTAATCCACCAGACTGCGTATGATATGAACTTGAATCCTCTTGTTTCGTCGAATTTCTCGGCAGCTTTTATCAAGCCCAGGTTTCCTTCGTTGATAAGGTCGGGCAAACTGAGTCCTTTGTTTTGGTATTGTTTGGCTACCGAAACAACAAATCTCAAGTTGGCTTTTGTCAACCTTTCAAGCGCCTTGCGGTCTCCCTTCCTGATTTGCTGAGCCAATTCCACTTCCTCATCTACGGTAAGCAGGTCTTGGTGTCCGATTTCTTGAAGGTATTTTTCAAGTGATGCACTCTCTCTGTTGGTTATCGACTTTGAAATTTTAAGTTGTCTCATGGTTAGTATTATTTTTATTCGTAGATGCAAAAATACGCTTTTTTGTGGAAATGAGCAAAAAAATAGCAGATATTTTCTCAAATACCTGCTATATTTTTATTGATAGGTTGTTTTTCCTTATTATTTATCACTTCCGACTGCAGTGTTAATCTTTTTGCAGTGGTACAGCGAAGTATGACTTCTTGCCAGTAGGCCAAATGCCTTGGATGTAGAGCACTGGTTCCTTGCTGGTAGAAGCGCTCTTAACAGCTTTCTGTAAATCCTCGAGTGAAGTGATGTTGGCATCGTTCACACGCTGGATGATGAGGCCGCGAGAGATACCACCATCCTTCAGTGCACCTGTTCCCACCTTGGTTACTTCCACACCATAGTTGATGCCCAACTGCTTTTTCTGTGCTTCGGTGATGGGGCGGAAGGTGCCTCCCAATACATCGAGGTCTGCACTCTTGATGACAGAGGTGTTGCCCTGAGCATTCTTCAGCGTAATCGTCTTGTTGAAGTTCTTCTTGTTGCGTAAGTAGGTAATGGTCATCTTATCGCCAGGGCGTTTGCCGTTGAGAGCCTCCTGGAGTTCTGCCATCTTGGTCACCTTTTTGCCATCCACCTTGGTGATGACATCACCCTCTTTCAGACCAGCATCAGCACCATTGCCGTCTTCGTCTACCTTGGCGATGTAAACACCCTCGTTGGTGCCTAAGTCAACCTCCTTGCCATTGTCTTTCTGTGCGTTGATGTAGTTAAGAACATCGCTGCCCTGTATGCTGAGCATTACGCGCTGTACGCTACCATATTTCTTCAGGTCGTCAACGACCTTGTTCATGATAGAAGTAGGGATGGCAAAACCGTAGCCTGAGTATGAGCCTGTTTGTGAGTAGAGCATTGCGTTGATGCCCACCAACTCGCCCTGGGTGTTGACCAGTGCGCCACCTGAGTTGCCTGCATTGATGGCAGCGTCGGTCTGTATGAAACTCTCCACGCCATTGGCGCCGAGAGAACGAGCCTTGGCAGAGATGATACCTGCTGTGACGGTATTGTTCAGTCCGAAGGGGTTGCCCACTGCAATAACCCATTCGCCTACCTTCACGTTGTCGCTATTTGCGATAGGAAGAGTAGGGAGGTCTTTGCCGTTGACCTTGATAAGGGCGAGGTCTGTGCTTTTGTCTGTGCCGATGATGCGAGCTGAGAACTCACGATTGTCGTTGAGTGTGACTGTCAGTTCGTCGGCTCCCTCTACTACGTGATTGTTGGTTACGATATAGCCATCACTGCTGATGATAACACCAGAGCCTGTAGCCTCTCTTTTAGGAGTCTGTACCTTCTGCTTGCGGGTGCCACCCTGTCCTCCGTTAGGATTACCAAAGAAACCGAATGGGTCGAAGAATCCACCGAATGGGTCGCTCTGTACATCGACCGTCTGTACTTTAGAGTTTTGAACATATTTAATGTGAACCACGGCAGGCAGTGCCTTTTCTGCCGCATAGGTTAGGTCTACAGGCTGCCCTGGAGCTGCAGATGTTGTAGAAGGTGCAGCTGCTGCATGAACTTTCATAAATGTACCTGCTGAGAATGCGAGTGAGCTGACGCAAAGCACAGCCAAAACGTATTTACTTACTTTTCTCATAATGTATAATTTTTTGTGTTGTTAATTTTAATGTTTATTGTTGCTGGTGTGTCCAGTTTATTTCGATTGCAAATATAGGCGCAAAAAACGAGAAACAGTCAAATATACATCGTTTTTTATCCCGTTTTAACAATCTAAATTAACATATTAACGGCTCTTAAACAAGAATACTGCTAAATTTACAATTATTCAGTACTTGGAAGTAAAAAGATAATTATACATATAAAACTAAATAAGTTCTAACTCTAAAAAAATATTAACCAAGTCATGTCATTTCTTCCGAATCTTGATGTCATTTAAAGCATTAAAGGAGATGAAAAGCAAGTGTTGAAATATAAAAAAGGCAGGAATAATATGATAGTTTGAAAAGTTTTTTGTATCTTTGCACATCAGTAAGTATGTTAGTTAAAGCAGTGCCCTGGCGTGTCGCTGGTCTTCATGGTAAGACGAGAGGAAAGTCCGGGCAGCGCAGAGCATCCCACTTCCGAAAATAGAAGCTATTGGTGACAGTAGGTGTAGGCAGAAGAAAATAACCGCCAGGCTTGTCTTTAGGGATAGGCAGGGTAAGGGTGAGAAGGTGGTGTAAGAGACCACCAGGTGACGGGTGATCGTCATGCTGTGTCGGCTGGGAGCTGTAAGCTCATGTAAACCGCAGATAGAGGGCTGCTCGCCCGAGTGTCTTTGCGACAGCTGTGGAGGGTAGAGTGCTCAAGCCTTGAGGTGACTCAAGGATTAGATAAATGACATGCACCTGCACCTTGGTGCAGGGACAGAACTCGGCTTATAGGGGCACTGCTTTTTTTTAAAAATATTATCATCTAACAATTATGAATATCAGAGAACCAGAAAAGCAAATCCTAAACGATTTTGAGCATAAAGTAACCAACAAAATCAAGTTGTATGGCAATTATCCCAATTTTCCTAAGATGGAAAACTATGGCATTGAGGGTATGGAATTGGATGATTATCTTTTCGACAAGCAAGCCATTCTTGATATGGGAGGAAGCAGTCGCCACAAGTTGACGGTGGGTGGCATCATAACTTTGTTGCCTGTCATCGTTTTGTCGGCATTCCCTGATAGCGCATACATCTATGGCAAGATGGGTACTACGGTTTTGGCCATCGCCATCGGTCTGATGTTGGCATTATGCCTTTATGCCGTGCTGAAAGCTGTGATTCGCTTTCGTCTCGCTCGCCATGAAGACTTGAAGTTTGAAACTTACATCAAAGCAGTTTTGTTCTATCAGCCCCGAATGTAGTGCTGATTAAACGATTTTATGTGAAGTGTACAGAAAACCATAGGTAGCAAAACGTCAGTTATTGGTGGTAGTGTCTCTATGGTGTGTCTCGATTATTTTTTTTATTTTGCATATAAAAAAAGAGGGTGTGTCAAAATTCACACCCTCTTTTAAAA
>ULTW01016600.1_pt1 | contig 53476 bp, 33 predicted proteins | sample 1957961 | NCBI WGS metagenome assembly ULTW01 (sample SAMEA4835744, study PRJEB28245) | human gut metagenome | biome: gut microbiome; material: fecal sample | place: Denmark | collected 2008 | reverse complement strand
AACTTTTTTAGGCACTATTTCTTATCCCGAACTGAGGTAGTCTTATCAAAGCCCTCTAATATGAATGAGTATGATATGGCTTTTGTGGGGCAGAAGTTATTGCTTCCATATTCTATTCTAAAGGAGTTGTCTTTGTACTTTACTTCAATTTCATTCTCTTTATTATTAATAAGCCTGTTGGTAAATATAATTGAGTCTTTACCGTTAGTTGTATATATTTTTCGGATAAAAAGAGACAAGTTGCCTTTGACAATTTCCTTCTTTGAGGTATCGAGAAGTGCAAAGCCATCTTCTGTTCCGATAAAGAACTGATGTGAATTTGCCGAATAAACATCTTCAAAGTCTTCTATCATCATGTCTTTCCAAAAAGAATGTTTTGTATGCTGTTGCTGATTGTAGCATTTTAAAATTCCATTGGCAACATACCAGATGTTCCCAAAAGAGTCTTCTTTGATGTAACTATATGAGCAGTGTCCATCCAGAATCTGTTCGAGATGATAATCTTGTAGTAAAATGTCTTGTTCAGTATCATAGCGGAAAAGCCCTTTACGAGACGCTATAAGAAGGTCATAGCCGATTTGTGTGATATATACATTATCCCCCTTGGGTAGTTGTTGATTATTATAATTCTTCAGGTCTATAGCCTCGGTATACTTGGAATTTAGAGTAATTTTCCAAATGCCATCGCTTTTATTAGCAATCCAAACCTGGTTGGTCCTTGGAATCAAATACATGGTTTTCGCAGAAAGATGAATTTTTGGTATGTTATTAGTTAAAACCCATCTGTCCTGCATTTTTCGCATTACTTCTAATCCCCAATATGTTCCGATAAGCAAAATGTTGGGATCTTGACTACTGGATTGTATGTGCCAAACACCACGTTTGTTGAACATTTTCACTTGATTGCCGTCAATTACTCCAAAGAAATTTCTTCCTCCGCAGAATAGTTTTCCATCATATTGATATATGCTGTGTACCTGTCCTGTCATGTTAGAAATGGCTTGTGGATAAATAGGTACGTTGATAGCATGAGGTATACTCATGTTGAAAAGACCTTGATTTGTACCTAAATATAAGTTGTTATTGTATACAGAAGAGCAATATCCAGCACCGATACTTGAGAGTTTGCTGTTAAGAAAATATAGTTGAGTCTTTAGCGAAACATAATCAATACCATTATCCAAACCGAGCCATAAGTTTTCTTCTTTATCAAATTTCATTGATAGAATAGACTTATTTTGCATTCCATTTTCGATGCTGATTTTTTCAATTTGTTGGGTCTTGATGTTGAAAAGCATCAATCCTTCTCCTGATGTGCCAATAGCTAAGAGATCATTACAGATAAGAGCGCAAGTTGCGTGATGCTGGACAAGATGACGATCTATTGTAGAAAAAGGTTTACTAAACTCTTTTCCGTCGTATAAATATATACCATGGTCTTGTGTTATGATGAGTAAATTGCCTTTGTATGGTAAGAATTTAACTATTTTATAATGATTAAAAAAATGAGAGTTGGGAATATGAAATATTTTCTTGTTTACAATATAAGATATTCCTTTAGTATTACTGAAATAGAGTTTATTATTTACAGGGCTTGAACATGCTACTCCATTGCAGTCAATAGGTATAATTTTAGAATTTTCATAACAGAATATATATCTATCACCTTGAAAATAAATTCTATTATTAATAATATGTACGTTCCAAATGTTAGAAACAGTCTGTGGGGCTATGTCTGACGATAGGCTATGGTAATCGAGTCCACCAATTTTGTTGGTGGAAAAATAGCCAAATTCCTTTTGTGCTCCAACATATATACGTTTGTCACTGCTTATTTTCAGTGATCTCATTTTGGCAAGATGAGGTAAGGAGTAGAGATTCCAATACACACCGTCAAATTCGAGTAAACCTTTGTTGTTGGCAAAGTACATCCAACCATTGCTGTCTTGTTCTATGCTCCAGTTTTGACTTGCAGCATTATAGGTATGACGATTATAATTGACAACAGGGCGTTGCCAATACATCTGTGCTTGTAATGATGGGGGCAATAGTAATAGAAAGATAATAATAATATGTTTAAACATACTTTTATGTTATTGTTAGTTTGAATGATGCAAAGATACATAAAAAAATAGATGTATCCCAATAAATATATAAAAAGTTTGTAGTGGTAAATAATAATGTAAAACGCTGATAATGTGGTCTGTTTTTTTTATGTGAGAAAGTTTGGATGTAGCGGAATCCTACATTTATAGTATTTTTGATGTATTGAGATTTTAGCAACTTATTATGAAAAGAACTATTTTTGCAAACAAATGATATTTCCTTGTGAAGGATGGAATTTGATATGGGGATGTATTTATCTTCTCTCGAAGTCTTGTGATTGTAAACTCTTAGATATGGCTTTCAGAAAAAGGAGGAGAACATTCTTCTATTACTTGACAATCTCTTTTTTTATATATAACAATTAATAATTATCAATGAACATGAACCTTTTAAAACTAAAAACCGGTTACCGTAGATTGTTATCTCTGCTTGTGCTGTCGTTGGTGTGTTCACTTGCGTTTGCTCAGGGTGGTTTGCTGACAATAAAAGGTAAAGTAATTGATGGGGCTTCAGAAGAAGCACTCATCGGAGTAACAGTAAAGGAAGTTGACAGTAATAGAGGGACGATTACCGACTTAGATGGTAACTTCGTATTGGAAGTTAAGCCAAATTCTTCTGTTGAGTTTAGCTATTTAAGTTACAAAGCCAAGACGTACAAAGCCAAGGCTATCCCAAAGGTTATTCAACTGGAGGAAAATGTAGAGTCCATATCTGAAGTCGTGGTAGTAGGTTATGGATCGCAGAAAAAAGTGAATCTTTCAGGTTCTGTTTCTGCTATCGAAGGCTCAAAGTTGGCTTCCCAACCAGCTACAGATGCAGTTTCTGCATTGCAGGGCCAGCTGCCAGGTGTTACCATTCTGCGTTCCAGTGGTCAGCCAGGAAGTGAAACGTCTGGGATGCGTATTCGTGGATTCTCTTCTGCAAATAGCACTTCTGCTTTAGTTTTGATAGATGGTGTCGAGGGAGATTTGGCATTGGTCAATGCAGATGATATTGCCTCCATTTCTGTCTTAAAGGATGCTGCAGCTTGTGCTATTTATGGTGCTCGTGCAGCTGCGGGTGTTGTGCTTGTTACAACCAAGAATGGAACAGAAGGAAAAGCTAAGGTAACTTACAATGGATACTTTGCTTTTAATACTCCTGGCAATATGCCAGAACGTCTTCCTGCATGGGAAGAGCAAAATATGATTAATATTGGCCGCGTGAACAATAGCGGAAAAGTGGAATGGAATGAAGAACAGAGTGGTTGGGTTGGAAATCCTAACTTCAATTATCGTCCTAATAATAGCAATGGTCGCTGGGATTTATTCGAGGCAACAAATTGGGTTGAGGAAGGAACTCGTAATTATACCACCCAGCAGAACCATACTGTTGCTGTGTCAGGAGGTACCAAGAACTTGAACTATATGGTATCAGGAAAATACTACACCAAGAATGGATTATTGCGTTATGGTCCTGATGCCAATGAGCGTTGGAGTTTAAATACGAAGGTGAATGCCAAACTCAACAAGTATGTCACCTTAGGAACTTTGGTAAGATATCAGTCTACTCGTACAGCTCAGAGTTCATATGGTGCGGGTGGAATATTTAATCTGCTTTATTCTACTCGCGGGCGCCAACCTATCTATAATCCTTCAGAGGATATTAATGATAGTCCTTATAATGGTGACTTACAGGCGAATGCTATTGATATTATGAAGAATGGTGGTGCTAATCGTTCTAAATATGAGGCTTATACAGGAAAAGTATCATTGAAGGTGGATAATCTTGTTAAAGGTTTACATTTAAATTTGAATTTGTCTCGTTTGGCTGGTATCTATACCAATAGCAATGAGAAGCGTTTGCTCGTTTGGTATGATAGAAATGCTGATAAGGTCCGTTCTAAGGTTAATGATCCCAACTCTCTGTCACGCCAAAAAAATACTTCATATCAGGATTTGGCAGAATTAATTGCTAATTATGAATTTACCGTTGCCAAAAAGCATAACTTCAATATTCTTGGTGGTATGAGTTATGAGAATTATCGTAAGGACCAGATGGATGGAACAGTGAAGAATTTACTTTCAAACGATTTCTTCTCTTTTAACTATTATGATGCTTCGGAAGCAACAAATACTGCTATAGGCGATTATATCGGAACCTGGTCGATGATGTCCTATTTTGGGCGTATCAACTACAATTTTGACGAAAAATATCTCTTTGAGGCAAATGTTCGTTACGACGGTAGTTCACGTTTGGCACCAGATAAACGTTGGAAGGCATTTCCTTCTATCTCTGCAGCTTGGCGTTTGAACCAAGAGAATTTTATGAAGGATATTACCTGGTTGAGCAATTTAAAACTACGAGCATCTTGGGGACAGTTGGGCAATGGTGCTGTTTTGGGTATGTATGATTATATACCTACCATTAATCATGGAAACTATATGGGTGAAAAGTTCTTCTATCAAAAGACTCTTGCATCCACTGATAAAACATGGGAAACAATCTCTACAACCAATATAGGTGTAGACCTTGGTGCATTTGACAATCGTCTGACAGCGTCCTTCGATTATTATTGGAAGATTAATGACGATATGCTTTCTGCATTACAGATGCCTCATGTAATCGGTATTGGTGTACCTAATGTCAATGTCGGTAAGCTGAAGACCTGGGGATGGGATTTTGAAATAGCTTGGCGAGATAAGATAAAGGACTTTAGCTATCAGGTATCTTTCAATCTCTCTGACAGCCAAAATCGTTTGGAGAAATATGATGGAGCTAATGTCGTGGGTGAAGGTAACATAGCACTCCTTGAAGGTTATGAAATGAATACTATTTGGGGCTATAAAACTGATGGATATTGGAAAAGCCGTGATGAATATTTAGCATATAAGGAGGCGCATCCTGGTTATAAGAGTTTTAATGATGGCAAAGTTTCTGGTGGTGATGTGAAGTACCTTGCTCAGGGCAATCCCGACCATCAGATTGGTGCTGGTTCTGGAACCAAGGAAGATCATGGTGATTTGGTATATCTTGGAAACTCCAACGCACGTTATCTATATGGTTTCAATATTTCTGCACAATGGAAAGGTTTTGACTTCTCAATGATGTTTCAGGGTGTAGGAAAGCGTAAAATCATGATAGATGCTGCAGCCATCGCTCCATTCTATACAACTTACCAGATGCCATGGACGATTCACCGTGACTATTGGACAGAGGATAACCAAGATGCATTTTGGCCACGTCTCTATGATTATAAAACCAATAATGGTGGAGAAAATTTCAATTTCCGTCCATCTGACAAATGGGTACAGGACGCTTCCTACCTGAGATTAAAGAATATCACATTGGGTTATACAATTCCTTATGTCAAAAAATATGTGAATAGTATACGTGTATATATCACAGGTAATGACGTTTGGGAACATTCTGATTTGTTGAAGGTATTTGACCCTGAGGCTGGCAATAACGTTGGTCGTAACTATTATCCATTTTTCCGAACATGGGCGTTCGGTGTAAATATAACGTTCTAAAATAAGGCAATACAATGAAAAAGATATTTATTCTAATGGCTTTTGCATCTCTGGGATTGACGGGATGCGAATTGGATAGGTTGCCAGAGACAACCTTGGCAGATACTAATTTCTGGAAGTCAGAAAATGACTTTCGAGGAGCATGTAACAAGCTATATGTTGATTTGGGTGGATTCTGGCAAGATACTCGTTCTGATGAGATCGTATCTACTTCTCCTAATTCAGTATCAACTGGTAGCAGAACGGTGCCAGCCACTTCTTCCGATTGGACAGATCCATATAATAAAATAGGTGTAGCCAATAATATCATAAAGCAGATTGGCGCTTCTGCACAAAGCGAAACTGTCAAGAATCGTTGGATAGCAGAGGCTTGTTTCTTCCGTGCATTTCATTATTTTGAGTTGGTTAAGAAGTATGGTGATGTACCATTGATTTTAAAACCTTTTACTTCAACATCTGATCCAGACATCTATACAGAGCGTACTCCTCGTGAGCAAGTACTTCAGCAATGTTATGATGATCTCAACTTTGCTTATGATAATTTGCCTGATATAGACAAGCTAAGTGATGCTGCCAATTGGGGACGTGTATCAAAATCGGCAGTCTTAGGTTTATTGACTCGCATTGGACTTTATGAGGGAACTTTCTCTAAATACCATCATTTGGGAAGTGACTATAAACTACATCTGAAGAAAAGTATAGATGCAGCAGAGACATTGATAGCAAGTGGTAAGCATAGCCTTTATCCTGATTTTGAAAAGATGTTCCTTTTTGATGGTGAAGGACGCCAGAACCGTGAGAATGTATTGGTTAAGGTTTATGGACCTAATGGAGCTGGTACTACCACGCATAATAATTCTCGCACGTTGGAAAATTCGGTTTCAGTGACACGCTATGTTATTGATCAATTTCTCTATACGGATGGTTTACCAAGGGAGAAGTCCGCATTTACGATTCAGGATGAAATACATTATAATGATATTTTTGAAAATCGTGATCCTCGTTTGGCAATGACTTGCTATAAGTATAATGAAGAAGCTTATAAGGGTGGTTACACCCCATTTAATAATGCGCATGGTTATGGTTATCCTATTAAAAAAGGATTCATGTATGACGAATGGCAATTAAATGGAAAAGCAACAGTTGACAAGATGATTATCCGTTATGCAGAAGTATTGCTTTCGTATGCGGAGGCTCTCTATGAATATAATGGATTCATTTCTGATGAACAATTAGATAAGACTGTCAACGCAGTGCGTCAACGTGCAGGAATGACAGCCAGATTGACTAATGAATTCATAGAACAAAATGGCTTGAATATGCTTGATGAAATAAGACGTGAACGATTGGTAGAGTTTGTGGACGAAGGTATACATTATAATGATATCATACGTTGGAAAACTGCAGAGAAGGTTTTACCTACCAGTATTCTCGGTCTGAAGTTCATTGAGGGCGAGACTACAGTGAGTCGTGAGGATTTAGCCAAACGATTGACTACAGAGAATGGAATGTTTAATGGGAAGAAGGTAGCCGATCAAGCTGATTTATATGTCATTGAGGCAGAAGAAACTCGTAGTTTTGATCCATCTCGTGACTACTATTATCCTATACCAACTTATGAGATTGCGACAAGTAAAAAAGTGCTTAAACAAAATCCTAAGTGGTAATATGTTTTACGATTAAAAAATGAAGATATGATGAAAAAGTTATTATATTGCATATTGATGCTCATTACTGGTTTCACTATAGTAAGTTGTAGTGATGATGCATGGGGGAGTGAAGGAGAGTCAGACAAACAACATTGGTATTTCTTTGGTTTTGAACAATGGCATAAAAAACCTAATGATATCAAAAAGGATGTGAATCAAGGGGAAACTCTCGTTATCCCTATGCATTTTTGGAGTGAGCGCCCTCAAAAAGGTATCCACGCAGAAGTGGAATACTACATAGTGACATCCTTACTATTGGGAGAAGACTTTCAAGTTGTCAACGAAGGTGGTACTGCCATAGAGCCAGAGCCAGATGGTGGCTACAAGATGGTTTGGCCAAACTGTGAGAAAGGGACACAAAATATCAATTTGAAGGCTCTTCATGGTGCGAAAGGAAAGATTACCTTGCAGACTTGGAATCCTGTTCGTGATGGTGATGATGATATTTCCACAACAAATACTGTCATTGTTGATCATGGTGATTATAAGGTTTCTGCCTTTACACAAAATTATAAAATGGAAATTAATATTAAATAGGTGAATGTTATTCATGAAGAATAAAATACTTATAACCATTTGTGCTTTGCTGACCATGTCGGCAAGCACATTTGCTCAAGCTATCTTGGATGTTAAACATCTTGCATACGCTAAGTCTCATTTAAAAGATGCAGCTTATAGTCAAGCGTTTAAAAGTTTGATAAGTCAAGCTGATGTTGATTTGTTACTAAAACCACTTTCGGTAATGAGTAAAGAGTATATTCCCGCCAGTGGTTCTAAACATGATTATGTAAGTTTGGCTCGTTATGCCTGGCCTGATGATACGCAACCAGATGGGCTTCCTTATGTCATGCGTGATGGTGTGTCAAATCCAGAATTGGAGAAATTTGACCGCAACAAACTTTCTACCATGGCAAATGCTGTATATCGTTTGTCTTTGGCTTATTACTTTTCTGGAGAAGAAAAATATGCCCAAAAGGCAACAGAACTTTTAAGAGTATGGTTCATTGATAAGAAAACAATGGTAAATCCTAACTTACGCTTTGCCCAACATATTCCAGGTGTGGCTGACGGAAGATGCTATGGTGTTATTGATACATACTCTTATGTAGAAATGTTAGACGGAGTTCAATTGTTAGAACATTCAACATCTTTTACACCAAAGGATTCTAAGCAACTAAAGAACTGGTTTTCGCAATTATTGAAATGGTTATTGACTCACCCACAGGCCATTGAAGAAAGTAATCAGAAAAATAATCATGCGACAGCCTATGATGTGCAGGTTGCAGCTTATGCTCTTTATACTGGAAACAAAAAAGTTTTTAATGAAGTAGTAAATAATTTCCCCAAACGACGTATCGCCACTCAGATAATGTCTGATGGTAAACAACCTCATGAGCTGCGCCGTACCTTGGCTTTTGGTTATTCACAATTTAACCTCACTCATATAATTGACCTCATGCTGATGCTGAAACATCAGGGACTGGATTTCAAGCAGTACTGTGTTAGTGGTGAACATAGCTTCTTCAAGGCCATGGATTTCATAGCTCCCTACATGGGTAAGTCTGTGAATGATTGGCCGTATAAACAAATAAGTGGATGGGAAGATAAGCAGGAAGAGATGGCAAAGGACTTTTATCGTACTTTTTTGCTTGATGAGAATCGCAAAGATTATCTTCAAATATATCGCAATGTGAAGAAGCGTGATTGGAATGACTTGTTTGTGCTAACATACGAGAAACCAACCAAATTGGATAATGCCATGGCGCATGCCGATGAACAGTTACGATATGCCTTGGAATGTGTTTCGGTAGTTCGTAAGACTGCCAAGGGGGATAAGGTCACTCCTCGCAGTATCAACAAGGAAGGTAATCTTGTGTTAGTAGGTCCTAAGGATTGGTGCTCAGGATTTTTTGCAGGTACTCTATGGCAGATGTTTCAATATAGTCATCTGCAGTTTTGGCGTGAGAATGCTGTTAGTAATACTTGGTTGATAGAGAGCGCAAAATGGCATAAAGGCACTCACGACCTGGGCTTTATTATTGGTGATAGCTTTGGTAAGGCATACCAGCTGACGGGTGAACAGAGCTATCGTGATGTGATGCTGCAAGCTGCTCGTACGCTCTGCACTCGTTATTCTCCAAAGGTTGGTTGCATTCGCTCTTGGGATCATAATGCTGATAGATGGACTTTCCCGGTAATCATAGATAATATGATGAATCTGGAACTGCTCTTTGAAGCTTATAAGTTGACAGGTGATAAGTCCTTCTATGACATTGCCGTTAGTCATGCCGATGTAACCATGAAGAATCATTTTCGTGAAGACAATTCGTCATTCCATGTAGTAGATTATGACCCGACAACAGGTTCTGTCCGTTCTCGTATAACTCATCAGGGATATAGTGATGACTCTTTCTGGAGCCGTGGACAAGGATGGGGACTTTATGGTTATACGTTATGCTATCGTTACACCCACGATCAACGTTATCTCAATATGGCAAAAGGTATTTCAGAGTTCCTCTTCTCGCTTAAAAATATGCCAAAAGATGGTATCTTCTATTGGGATATGAAAGATCCTGCAATACCTAATGCGCCACGTGATGCATCGGCAGCAGCCTTGGTCGCTTCTGCATTATATGAATTGCAAGCATACGTGGATGTCGAACTTGGTAAGCAATACATAGCATATGCGGATAAAATTGTCAACTCGCTAATTGATCATTATCAGGCACCTGTTGGAAGCAACCAGGGATTTCTTTTGCTTCATTCTACTGGTCATAAACCTGCTAATAGCGAGGTTGATGTGCCAATCAACTATGCAGACTACTTCTATTTGGAGGCTTTAAGGAGAAAATCATTGTTGGAAAACTAATTTGCTCCAGTATTTGTTTATGATAACGTGTAGGGCATATATGAAAGTTGTAACTACTCAGTTTCAAGTAGAGAAAAACACTTATTCATAACACTCTTTAACGAGCGTGAGATGGAGATTGTACATGAATTGTAGTACTTTTGTACTTACTTCTGCTCGTTGAGCGAACGCAGAAAGATGTTATATAAAAAGAAGAAAACAAGAATGACGCAGATAAAGAAAGATAAAATGTGCCCTCGTATCAGTTCGGCATCCACCTTTGATGCAGTGGTGCTCTGTGATGGAGATTATCCCTCACACCCTGTTCCGCTCTCTATTTTGAGCAGAGCACAGTATCTGGTGTGTTGTGATGGGGCTGGCATGCACCATATCTTGCACGGAGGAACTCCCGATGCTATTGTTGGTGATGGCGACTCGTTACCCGGTGATTTCAAGAGACGCTATGCAGACATACTGCTTCAGGTGGACGAACAGGACGACAATGACCAGACTAAAGCAACACGCTTTTGCATGGATAAAGGATTTCGACGCATCGCCTTCGTGGGTTGTACGGGTAAAAGAGAAGATCATACGCTCTGCAACATCTCGCTGATGATGCGATACATGAAAGTCTTCGGACTCGATGTGACGATGATAACCGACAACGGATATTTTGTACCAGCTTCGGGGCATCAGCGTTTCGAGAGTTTTGCTCGGCAACAGGTGAGTATCTTTAATTTTGGCTGTTCGCATTTGTCGGGCAAAGGTTTTAAATGGCAGCCTTATCCTTATAAAGAGTGGTGGCAAGGCGGACTCAATGAGGCTCTGGGTGATGAGGTGGAGATTGATGCTGATGGCGATTATTTGCTCTTTTTTACCTTCGATTCGAAAATTCCGAAATGATAAAAGCTAAAAAAGGGGAGGCAAACCTCATCTCAAGGTCCGTCTCCCCGCTACTTATAGTTAAAAATAACCGATATTATTTGTTCAGAAATTGATCTACTTGGGCTGCAATCTTTCGACCACTTGCCATGGCTCTTACGACAAGGCTTGCACCATTGGCAGCATCACCTGCCACGAATACATTGTCGGCAAACTCAGGCTGCTGTGGTTTTAGGAATCCCATGGCAAGGAACACAGCTTCAGCCTTGATAATCTCAGGTTTGCCTGCTTCTACCATCAGCGGACGACCTCCTTCGGGATTCGGCTTCCAGTCTATCTGCTGTACTTTGACGCCTGTCAGTCTGCCGTTCTTGCCCAAGAACTCGAGCGAATTAATATTCCAGCGACGGGTACAACCTTCCTCATGACTTGAGGTTGTCTTGAGGGTTCGTGGCCAGTTTGGCCAAGGATTCTTGGGATCTTCTGGTCCTTCTACAGGCTTTGGCATGATTTCTATCTGTGTCACACTCTTGCAGCCCTGGCGATGGGCTGTTCCTATACAGTCGCTTCCGGTATCGCCACCACCGATGACAAGCACATCCTTACCCTTACAATTGACGAGTTCGTCTTTACTGAACTCCATGCCTGCCAAGATGCGGTTCTGCTGAGAGAGCAGTTCGAGGGCGAAATATACTCCCTTCAATTCTCTTCCAGGAATCTTCAGGTCACGAGCTGTAGGAGTACCTGTAGATACCACGTAAGCGTCGAAGCCTTCTGGCAGCTTATTAACATCTATCTGCTGGTTGTACTTAAATTCGATGCCTTCCTCTTCGAGGAGGCGCAGACGGCGGTCGATGATACTCTTGTTAAGCTTGAAGTTAGGGATGCCGTAACGTAACAAGCCACCAGCATTCTCGCGTGCCTCGAATACGGTCACCTTATAACCTTTATGGTTGAGCTGATTGGCTGCAACAAGTCCGGCAGGTCCGGCACCGATAACGGCAACGGTCTTGCCGTTACGCTCGGGTATTTCTACATGAACATAGTCTTCAGAGAATGCGTGCTCAACGATGGCGCACTCGTCTTCACGGTTGGTTGTAGGCTCGTGGTCCATGAGGTTGAGGATACAGGCTTTCTCGCATAGAGCAGGGCATATGCGGCCTGTAAACTCAGGAAAGTCGTTGGTGGAATTGAGTAGGCGGTAAGCCAGTTCCCAGTCTCCCTTGTAGAGGGCATCATTCCACTCTGGAGCCTTGTTTCCCAATGGACAAGCCCAGTGACAGAAGGGCACACCACAATCCATGCAGCGCGATGCCTGCTGTCGGCGGTCATTGCTATTTAATGTTTGTTCCACCTCGCTAAAGTCGAGGATTCTATCGTGTATTGGTCTATAACCTGCTTCCTTGCGAGGTATAGTCAAAAATGCTTTTGGATTTCCCATCTTGAAAAATTAAGTGAAGAGTGAAGAACGAAGAGTGAAGAATTCATGTGCATATCTCTCCATCGCATCCATTTACAATATTCTTCCTAATGCTACCTTGTCCTTTTCCTCTAATTTATTAATTTTATGACGTGAAGCGAAGAGATAAGGAGCAAAGCATTTGAATTCTTCACTCTTCACTCTTCGTTCTTCACTTTATTAATAGTCTCGCTGCATATCCGCAATCTTCTGCTGCAACTTCTTTACCTGCTCCTCCTGGAGAACTCGCTTGTACTCGATTGGCACTACCTGGATGAAATCCTCTACGTAGTGGTTCCAGTCGTCGAGCATGGTGCGGGCGAGTTTACTGCCGGTATAGAGATAGTGCTGGCGGATGAGCTCGTGCAGCTCCTTGCGGTAGGTGCTGTCCTCGACGAGATTGATTTCCACCATGTCCATGTTGCAGAAGTAGTCGAAGTTGTGGTTCTTGTCCCATACATAGGCTACACCACCACTCATACCAGCGGCAAAGTTACGACCTGTCTCACCGAGCACTACCACGCGTCCGCCTGTCATGTACTCGCAGCAGTGGTCGCCAGCACCCTCGATGACAGCAATGGCACCAGAGTTGCGTACTCCGAAGCGTTCGCCTACCTTACCATTGATATACAACTCGCCTGATGTGGCACCATAGAGTCCGGTATTTCCTGCGATGATGTTGTCTTCGGCAGAGAAATTGCTGCGGATAGGAGGCAGGATGGAAATACGACCTCCCGATAGTCCCTTGGCGAAATAGTCGTTGGTTTCGCCTTCCAACTTGAAGTCAACACCCTTGACAAGGAAGGCTCCGAAACTCTGTCCTGCAGAACCTTTAAACTTGACATTCACGGTCTTGTCGGGCAGACCTGCTTCGCCATATTTGGCAGCGATGGCACCACTGAGCATGGCTCCGGCAGCACGATCGGTGTTCTTGATGGCAAAGTCGAGGTTGACCTCTTCTTGCTTCTCTATGGCGTTCTGTGCACCACGAACGAGCTGTTGGTCGAGCACATTGGCAAGATCGTGTATCTGTTCGGTGGTGTGATAGAGTGAGCCGTGGCCTGCCTCACGATGCAGCAGGCGAGAAAAGTCGAGAAGGTCGGCTTTCTGCTTGATAAACTGTGCTGTAGCACTGTCTACGGCGTCGTCACCCTCTGTAGGAACCACTTCCTCATCGGTTTTGCGAACAATAAGTTCTGTATGACCAATGATGTCGTTGAGTGAGGTGTAGCCCATCTCTGCCAAGTATTCGCGTACTTCTTCGGCAAGGAAGCGGAAGTAGTTGATGAGGTATTTGTAGCTACCACGGAAGTGGGCGCGGAGTTTAGGATCTTGTGTGGCAACACCCATCGGACAGGTATTGAGGTTACACTTGCGCATCATGACACAGCCCAAGACGATGAGGGCAGCAGTACCGAAGCTGAACTCTTCTGCACCGAGCAATGCCATGAGGATGATGTCGCGTCCGCTCTTCAGCTGACCATCTACCTGTAGACGAACCTGTCCGCGAAGACCATTCTTCACCAAGGTCTGCTGGGTTTCAGAAAGGCCAATCTCGGGTGATATACCTGCAAAGCGCATGCTGGATGCAGGACTGGCACCTGTACCGCCCTCGGCACCAGAGATGACGATGAGGTCGGCTTTTGCTTTTGCCACACCGGCAGCGATGGTACCCACACCGCTCTCGGCAACGAGTTTCACAGAGATGGCAGCGCGTGGGTTCACATTCTTCAGGTCGAAGATGAGCTGTGCCAAGTCTTCTATACTATAGATGTCGTGATGAGGTGGAGGCGAGATGAGGCTGATGCCAGGGATGGAGTGACGGGTCTTGGCAATGACCTCGTTGACTTTGAAGCCTGGCAACTGTCCGCCTTCACCAGGCTTAGCGCCCTGTGCCACCTTGATTTGTATCTCCTCGGCATTGACGAGGTATTCGGTTGTTACACCGAAACGGCCCGAAGCCACCTGTTTGGTCTTGCTTGAAAGGCTGATGCCATCCTGAGTAGAATGGAATCGCTCGTTATCTTCACCTCCCTCACCCGTATTGCTACGTGCTCCGAGGGCGTTCATGGCAAGTGCCATCGCTTCGTGAGCCTCCTTGGAGAGGGCACCGAAACTCATCGCACCTGTAACGAAGTGCTTCACGATTTCCTCGATAGGTTCTACCTTGTCGATAGAGATAGGGTTCTTGCGGAAAGCGAAGAAGTCGCGGATGAAGATGGGCTCTTGTTTGTTGTCGACAAGTTGGGTGTATTTCTTAAACAGTTGATAGTCGCCCTTGCGGGTGGCAAGCTGCAACGTGGCGATGGTCTCTGGGTTCCAGGCATGCTTGATGCCGTCCTTACGATAGTGGAACTGTCCCATGCTGGGCAGGAAGTCGAGTTTCTTGGTGGCGAAGGCCTTGTCGTGCAGATGGATGGCGTCGCGGGCTATCGTTTCGAGACCTATGCCGCCGATGGTGCTTACCTCTGTGCCGAAATAGTTCTTTAGCAGACTCTCACTCAGACCGATGCTCTCGAAGATCTTGGCACCGCGATAGCTACGGATGGTTGAAATACCCATCTTAGCCATAATCTTGAACAAGCCCTTCTTCACAGCCTTGATGTAGTTCTGCTCGGCTGTATGGTAGTCTTCTTGAATCTTTCCCTTCTTTACCAGGTCGTCAAGGATGGCGTATGTCAGATATGGACAGAGGGCTGATGCACCGTAACCCAACAAGAGTGCTGCATGCATCACCTCGCGTATCTCGCCACTCTCTACGATAAGAGCGGTCTGCACACGTTTGCCGGCATCAATCAGATAATGGTGTACGGCACTGACAGCCAACAAGGATGGGATGGCTGCATGGGTTTCATCCACGCCACGGTCGGAGAGAATAATATAGTTGTAACCGTCGTCTACACTCTTGGCAGCCTCCTTGCAGAGTTCGTCCAGAGCTTCGTGCAGTCCTTCTTCGCCTTTGACGGTCTCGAAGAGCATGTGGAGCTTCACGGTATTGAAGCCCTTGTAGCGGATATTCTGAAGGATATCCAACTGGGTGTTGGTCAGGATAGGATGTGGCAGACGCACCATCTTGCAATTGCTCTCATCGGGGTTCAGAATGCCAGAACCTACGCGGCCTATGTACTCGGTGAGACTCATCACAAGGTTCTCACGGATGGAGTCGATGGCAGGGTTGGTAACCTGTGCAAACTGCTGACGGAAGTAGTTAAAGAAAATCTGTGGCTGGTCGGAAAGTACGGCAAGTGGAGTGTCATTACCCATGGATGCTGTAGGCTCCTGACCCTTGGTAGCCATAGGGATGATGGTTCCGTCGATGTCTTCTTCGCCGAAGCCGAACTCCAACTCTTTGCGGGTGAGATCTTCCACTGCGTTTTCCACTTTACGTCCGCTGCGGAGCTTCTCCAACTCGATGCGGTTGGTGTTGAGCCACTGACGATAAGGATGCTGGGCTGCCAGGCGCTCCTTGATTTCGCCATCATAGTATATCTTACCTTCCTGGGTATCGATGAGCAGAATCTTACCAGGCTGCAGACGACCTTTCTCTGCCACCTCAGATGGGTCGAAGTCCATCACGCCTACCTCGGAAGCCACTACCATCATGTCGTTCTTGGTGATGGTGTAGCGGGCTGGGCGAAGACCGTTACGGTCGAGCATACCACCAGCATAGCGTCCGTCGCTGAAGAGTAGGGCGGCAGGTCCGTCCCATGGTTCCATCAAGATGGAGTGATATTCGTAGAAAGCCTTGAGGTCTTCAGAGATGGGGTTCTTGTCATTGAAACTCTCTGGCACCATGACCGCCATGGCGTGAGGCAGTGACAGACCGCTCATCACAAAGAACTCAAACACATTGTCGAGACTGGCTGAATCACTCATGCCGGGCTGTACGATGGGTGAGATGTCGCGAATGTCGCCCAAAGCCTCGCTGCTGAGTACACTCTCACGTGCCTTCATCCAACCTCTGTTTCCGCGGATGGTGTTGATCTCACCATTGTGACAGAGCAGACGGAAAGGCTGTGCCAAACTCCAGGTTGGGAAGGTGTTAGTAGAGAAACGTGAGTGGACGAGTGCCAGACCGCTGGTAAAGTAGTTGTTGGTGAGGTCGGGGTAATACTGGCGTAGCTGCAAGCTACTCAGCATGCCCTTGTATACGATGTTCGAATTAGACAACGAACAGATGTAGAAGTCGGGGTCGCTGATGCGCTTTTCGATGCGCTTGCGAACGAGGTAGAGGATGCGTTCGAAGACAGGCACCTTGTCGTCGGTAACACCTGTGATGAATACTTGTTTGATGGCAGGCTCATTGCTCAAAGCAGCCTCGCCCAGACATTCGGGGTTGGTAGGCACGTTGCGTAGATGCATGAGCTGAAGTCCCTCGCGCTCTATCTCCTCGATCATGATGGAGAGGATGTCCTGCTGTTTCTTTTCGTCTTTAGGTAGGAAGATGAGACCTGTGCCGTATTTGCCTTTCTCGGGCACAGGAATACCCTGAAGAAGAATAAACTCGTGCGGAATCTGGAGCATGATGCCGGCACCATCGCCCGTCTTGTTATCGGCACCCTCAGCACCACGATGGCGCATGTTCTCGAGTACCTTTAGGGCATTGTCTACCAGCTCATGGCTCTTGTTGCCGTGGATGTTAACCACCATTCCTACGCCACACGCATCGTGCTCATAGGTTGAACTGTACAATCCTTTTTCCATTTCTTGTTCGTTTTTATATTTATCGGTTATTTCTAACTATTTTACTGAACTTTCGCATATCAGGAAGTTAAAGGAGTTAAGGAAGTTAAGGAGTTAAGACGTATGTCTTTCAACTTAAAAACTATGCCAAAAAGACTATTGTCTTAACTCCTCAGCGACCGTAGGGAGCGATAACTCCTTTAACTTCTTTAACTCCTGAACTTGCGAAACTTGAATATTTTATTATTGATACGCCTGCTCATGAACTCCCGCTACAGCTCTACCGCTGGGGTCATTCTGATTTTTGAATGAGGCATCCCATGCCAGTGCCTCTGCTGTAGAGCAAGCCACGCTGGGCACGCTGGGCACGCTGCGTGCAGCGCTGTCACTGGGGAAATGTTCGGCAAAGATGGAGCGATAGTAATATTCCTCCTTGTTCTGTGGGGGGTTGATGGGGAAACGCTCAGCGGCATGTGCCATCTGCTCATCGCTTACAGCTGATGCGGTAATCTGTTTCAGAGTATCTATCCATGAATAGCCTACACCATCTGAGAACTGTTCTTTCTGGCGCCATGCCACTTCTTCTGGAAGCAAATCGGCAAAGGCCTCACGCACCACTTTCTTCTCGATGGTCTTGTCAGGACACATCTTTAGTATGGGGTTCATGCCCATTGCCACGTCGAGGAACTCCTTGTCGAGGAAGGGTACACGGCCCTCGATACCCCATGCTGCCAAACTCTTGTTGGCTCGCAGACAGTCGTAGAGATAGAGTTTGCCGAGCTTGCGGACGGTTTCTTCGTGGAACGCCTTGGCATCGGGGGCCTTGTGGAAGTAGAGGTAACCACCGAAAACCTCGTCGGCTCCTTCGCCCGAAAGCACCATCTTGATGCCCATGCTGCGAATGACACGTGCCAGCAGGTACATAGGGGTGGAGGCTCTTACGGTGGTGACGTCGTAAGTCTCTATAAAGTAGATGACATCGCGGATGGCGTCCAATCCTTCCTGGATGGTGTAGTTGATTTCGTGATGAACGGTTCCGATGTGTTCTGCCACCAGTCTGGCTTTAGCCAAGTCGGGAGCTCCCTTTAGTCCTACGGCGAAGGAGTGAAGTCGTGGCCAATAGGCTTGGGTCTCGCCACCATTCTCTACACGTGTGGCAGAGTATTTTTCGGCTATGGCAGAGATGACCGATGAGTCGAGACCACCGCTGAGCAGCACTCCGTAGGGTACATCGCTCATCAACTGGCGTTTTACCGAAGCCTCAAGAGCATCATGTATCTGGTCGACTGCCGTCTGCTCCTGTGGTGTAGCCTCTGCCAGTTGTTCGGAAGCCTTCTTGTTGTCGTCGATATGGTATTTCTTCTGCATGGCGGCATATTCAAACCAGTCGCGTGTGTAGTAGCGCTTCATGCCTGGAGTCTTACTATAGTAGTAATGTCCAGGCTGGAAAGGCTCGTAGTGGTCGCATTGTCCTTCGAGGGCCTTGAGTTCCGAAGCCACCATTACCTTGCCGTCGTTGTCGTAGCCTATATAGAGTGGAATCACGCCAATGGGGTCGCGTGCTATCAAAAACTCATCGTGCTCTGCATCGTAGAGAGCGAAAGCAAAAATGCCGTTCAATTCTTCAAGCATTTGGCAGATGCGGGCATGTACAGCATCCTCGCCTTGATAGATCAGTGTGGCGAAGTCGGTGTCGGCGCGCATTTCGCGATAGAGCGATAGGATAACCTCGCAGTCGCTGCCTGTCTGGTACTGGTAATGACCAGCAAAACGTGAGCGGATGTTCTGGTGATTGTATATTTCACCATTGACAGCGAGTACTTGCTTCTTGTCGGGAGAGAAAAGTGGCTGGCGACCACTCTCTGGATCTACGATGCTTAGACGCTCATGTGCCAAGATGGCGGAACCACCACAGTAGATGCCGCTCCAGTCTGGTCCGCGATGGCGGATTTTCTGACTCATACGTAGTGCTTGCTGTCGCTGTTCGGGAGTTTGCTCCTGAATGTTGAAGATAGATACGATACCACACATAATTGCTTTTCCTTTCTTTTACGATTGTTTGTAACACTTTGCTAAGTATTGGGTGCAAAATTACTACAATTTGACATAATTAAGAAATATTTGCTTGCAATTTGTGTTAGTTTTGTGTGTTTTGTTTTAATCTTGAAGCTATTATTGTCGTCTTGCTTTCATATTGTAAGTGTTCTGTTGTTTGTACATTACAATTTGAAAGTTTACTTGAAAAATAAGAGAAAAATCAAAGAGTCTTAAAAAACAGATGCCGACAGTTCGGGGGGGAACTATCGGCATCTTTGCCATTGCCTTCAAAGGTGTGAAGGCCTTGTGATTTAATCAAGAAATAACTTAAAAACCCAATATGCGTTTTTCATTATGGCTGCAGGGTGAAACCTACAACAAAGTATGCCTTCTGTGTGCTTGGGTTGGCTGCTACCTGGGCAAAGACAGGGACCGAGAAGCTGTCGGTAATCTTCAGATCCTTGGTGGCTTTTACCGCCACATTGGTAACGGCAAATCCTGATGCGTCGGCATAGATGGATGTTGCGTAAGGCACAGCGCCTACTGTACCCTGCCAGTCAAGACCGCCAAGGCGGAATGGCACTGTGGCTTCTACATAGGAAGAATAAGCACGGTCACCACTGTTGTTTTCTCCATCTGCACCGGCAAAGTTGGTGAACCAGTTGAGTGCCACAGGGCCGAAGTCGTAACCTACGTTAGCCTCAAACACATGAGCTGTCTTGTGGGCATCGTAGAGGAAGTAACGGCCGTCGCCAGTATTAAACCAATAGTCTGTTACACCAGCGTGGAATCCACCAGTCTGGTAAGCCAAGGTAAGGTCGAACTCCTTGGTGTCGTCCCATTTGGAGAGACCTACGCTTCCCCATGCAGAGAGTGACAAACCTTTCCAACTCAGACCGAGTGTAGGCTGCAATGACACGTTGCCTAAGTCCTGACCACGCCAGATGTACTGACTTACTACATCGGCAGCTACATTTGCCTCAATCTTATCCTGTGCCTGTGCACCTGTAGCGCATGCCGTCAATGCGAGTGCCAACAATCCAATCTTCTTCAAACTTTTCATACTCATTTACTTTAATGTGTTAATACTCGGTTTACTTTAGATTGTTGCTGCTGTCCATCCTTTCAGAATCGCAGCAGCTGCCCAATCTTTATTTTTTCTCGTTTACGCCAGTTGCCACAGATTAGTTGTAGCAGCTCTCGCCGTGCTCGTAGATGTCGAGACCTTCTTCCTCGATTCGCTTGTCTACACGCAGACCAGCAATCTTCTTGATGCTCCAGAAGAGGATGATACCTGCAACAGCAGCCCAAAGGTCGATACAAATGATGCCGAAGCACTGTGCGCCGAAGAATCCGAAACCTACGAACCAGAAGAGCACCGAACCGACCATGAAGTCGACGAAGTTCTTGAACAAGATGTTTGCGGTGTTTTTACTTCGGGTAAAGCCCGCCTCGCAGAGGGCAAAGCCCGGCTGCATGAAAAAGACCAACATGGCTGCCAACAGCATCCACACGGTATCTAATGAAATTCCTAAATCCTGTACACTCATATCTTTTTACTATTTAGCGTGTAGTGTTTTAATATTTAATTTGGTATGTGCCCACACTACACAAGATTCATAAAATTTTAAGAAAACATTCAATGTTAGTCATAACTGTGATGAGGTAACTCTTCCCAATAATCACTAACAAGTCACTAACAACTATTTCTCCTGTTCGGCATTATAGAGGGCGATGTCGCCTCGCTCGCCTGTACGAATACGGATGGTATCCTCTACAGGGATGACAAAGATGCGACCATCACCAATCTCGCCTGTGCGGGCAGCCTCTTGGATGGCATTGATTGTTTTCTCTACGTTCTTGTCGCGTACAACTACATTCAGCAGTACGCGCTCGATACTGCTTGTGTCGTACATCACGCCACGATAGATGCGGGCCTGTCGCATCTTGCCTTCGCCACGCACATCGTAGTAAGAGAACCACTCGATGTCGGCTGCAAGTAATGCTTCCTTCACATCCTCGAACTTGGTCTTACGGATGATTGCTTCAATCTTTTTCATAACTAATCTCTCCTATTATTATAGATTTATAACTAATTGTTTTGTTTGTTTTACGTAAATGTAGCATTGTGTATGTTTACGACTGCAAAATTACGACATTTTGATAGTTGTTTAATATTATTTGCTTGCTTTTTGATGTAAAAATATCAATCTTCTTTCAATAAGGAGCTATTTTAGTGTATTTAGTGTGCAAAGTGAAAGTAAATAGGTGTATTAATGTTTTATATTGATATTTTTCGTCGTTCTCTCGTTAGTAGTTTCCTTTTGGGTGGAATAGTTGTGCATAAGTTTCCGTTTTCGATAGGTTAAATGATTACTGGAATAGACTTGGCATCAGTTTCGGAAAAACATCATGACCGAGATGTAACGATTCTGGCTGTGCAATAAGATATGTAAACTCTTAGCAGAAAGATTCTTGAAACAAGGTACAAGGGAGAACGTGAAAAAGCGTGCATGGTTAGCGAAGGCTTGATGGTTTTGAGGTCGAAAATTTGGAGTGCAACTGAAAAAGTTGTATCTTTGCAACCTAAAAAATAAAAACATGGGAAGAAATAAATACTCTCAGGCAGAAATCACCCAGATAGGCAAACTGCTGCGACTCAAGAATGCGGGCAATCGTCTGCAACAGAAACAGATACGTCACGACTTACGTGTAGACTATGAATTTAATATCTCTGACTTTAATGAGCCAGGCAAGGCCTTTGGCGAACAAGAATTGCAAGATGCCATCAGTCGTGGAGCCATTCAGATACTCGATGATGCCACGATAGAGGCGATGAAGGCCAAGCGTGCTCGTGATAAAGCACGTGATGAGGCTGAGCGCCAGCAGCAGGCCATTGCCGATGGTGAGCAGACCGATTGGAAAGAGGCGATGAAGCAGTGGGAGGAATATTATAAATAAATCAAGATATGGCAAAAGTATTGATTAAGACAACAGAAGGCGACATCAAGGTGCGTCTTTACGATGAAACACCACTTCATCGTGACAACTTTTTGAAATTGGCTAAGGAAGGATACTTTGATGGTACGCTCTTCCATCGCGTCATCAAAGACTTTATGATACAAGGTGGTGACCCTGAAAGCAAGAATGCACCTAAGGGGAAAATGTTAGGGACTGGTGGTCCTGATTATACCATCCCTGCAGAGATTGATTGTCCTCGCTTCTTCCATAAGCGTGGTGCTCTGAGTGCGGCTCGTTTGGGTGATGAAGTGAATCCTCAGCGCGAGAGTAGTGGAAGCCAGTTCTATATAGTATGGGGTAAAGCTTATAAGCAGAATGAACTCCGACAGATGGAGAAACAAATGGCGATGCAGGCAGAACAGGAAATCTTTAATCAGCTGGCACGCGACCATCATGAGGAAATCATGAATCTCAGACGTAGCCGTGATCGTGAAGGACTTATGAAACTGCAAGACCAGTTGGCCGACGAGACTCGTAAACGTTGCAAAGAGCAGGGCTATCCTAAGTTTACCGATGAGCAGGTAAAGGCTTATACCGAACAAGGCGGAACTCCATTCCTCGACGGACAATATACGGTGTTTGGTGAGGTGGAAGAAGGTCTTGACGTCGTGGAAAAGATACAGAATTGTGAAACCCTTCGAGGGGATCGTCCCAAAAAGGACGTCGTGATGCAAGTCGTAGCGGTCAATGATTAGAGGATTATTTTTTTCAAGAATTAGAGAATTTTGGAATGTATTCTTAGTTCTTGATTAAAGGATTGTTTTTTTCAAGAATTAGAGACTGAAGTTTCGCATGTACTGAAGTTATAGTAGTTAAAGAAGTTATAGCCAATAGCCTTTTTGTTGTATATTTAGCTATAAAGCATATGGCTTTAACTTCTCTAACTTCCTTAAATTCTTTAACTTCCCCATTTGCGAAAGTTGAATTAGATTTTTCAAATTTGTAGTAAAGTAGTAAAAGGGTGGCTTTAGTCACCCTTTTACTTTAATAGCTTTACCCTTTGGTCAGCAAACGTGGTTTCTTATTCAATCTCTTTTATTTGCTCATATCGAAACCTACGCGCACACCATCGTAGTTCTTAGAAATCTCACCGATTGTGCTGAGGGTAGTGTTGCCGCTCAGGGCTGTAAGCGTCTGGATGATGGTAAGCAGTTTCTTCGATTCAAAGAGGAGGCTGATGCCCGATGTGGTCTTTGTGGCGTAACCCGAAAGACTGAGCAACAGGCGGCCCTTCAGGTCGACGGCATGGGTCTTTTCGTCGAAGGTGTAGGTGCCACTCCATGACTTGCCGTCTATCTTGGCATTAAAGGAACCATCTTCATTGAACTTGATATAGGTGTTGGAACTGTTGAAGCCTGCTTTCTGATAATAACCGCTCAACTTGTCCTCAACCTTCTTGGCAGCGACTTCGCCACCCGCTTTCGCCAGCAGATTCTCTGAGGTAAAGGCGCAACCTGGTGATTTGTATTTCCATGTGTGTGCACAGAGATCAGTCTTCTTGAAGGTGGTAGAACCGATTATGTTGTCGAGGATGCTTCCCACGATGCTTCCAACCTTGCTTGTTGAGGAGCCTGTGGTGCTGCTGTTTTCGCCAGCGTAGCCCAAGAGACCAGATATCAATGTAGCAGCCGAAGACTTTGCGTTAGCTGTATCGACAGTAGTAGTACTTGTCTTGGAAGAGTCTTTTGCTACTGCTGTAGCTGTAGTAGGCGTTGCGGTTGTTGCAGTATTGGTTGCTGTAGCCGTGGTTGTTTTTTTCGCTGTCGTTGTAGACTTTTTCTTGGTGTTAGCCTTCTTTTTCTTGGTTGTTTTTTTAGCAGAAAGACTATACATCTCGGCTGTAGATACGTTTTCAGCGACTGTTTCGCTGGCAAGGCTGCCTGTGGTACATGCCATCACAAGGGCAACCATCATGAATACTTTCTTCATTTTCTTGATACTTTCTTGTTGTTTTCAAGTTTTGTTTTATTCTCTCTTCTTTTTCTTCTACGAAGATTTGTATGGAGTTTTCTCATTTATCGGGTACAAATTTCGCAAAAAAAGCGCAGATGGCGAAGGGAAAAGGTATATTTTTAATAGGTTTTTCCCTATTTTTCATTGATTTAAGTCAAAAAAACAGGTTTTCCGTAGCAATTTTTTTCTTTTTTTCTGTATCTTGTAATAGGAATGTTTTATCTTTGCAATATTACAAATCGCAATAGGTTATGGATTATAGTTTAATTAAGGTCAATGCAGAGGTAGAGAATCTTGCACAGGACAAATGCCAGCAGATTCTTCATGACCGACGTGAAGCCCTCGCTAACAAGGTTAGAAGAAGAGCTTAAAGACAAAAGATGAGATTGTTTCTCAAGAAAACACTAAAGAACTGACATTACGGGAAAGATTTCCCGTCTAAAGTAAAAGGTCCCGTTGACAGAACTTGGTTCTGCGACGGGACCTTTTATGGTTTTATTGTTTTTCTCTGGGGATGAGAAGTTATAGAAGTTAAAGAAGTTATCACTTCCTTCGGTCGTTAGAAGTTAAAGCCAACAGCTTTTTGCAGAATATTTAGCTATAAAGCATATGGCTTTAACTTCTTTAATTTCCCATTTCAGAAAAGTTCGTTGAGTTTTTATTTTCCAGCTTCTTCCTTGGTAGCCTTCATGATGACTTCCAGGTGGTTGCCTGGCTTGAGGACGATATTCTTGAGGAAGTCGCCTATAGCCTTGCCGTCGACGCTGCTTACCGTCTTCACGTAATCGGTGTGCAGGTCGATGCCGTTGATGACATAGTTGCGCAGGATGCCAGTCCAGTAGCCATTGGTCTTGGCGTCTACCGAAGCCTGCTTGGTCAAAATCTCCTTGATCTTCTGCAGGTCGCCGGTGTTAGGCTGCTCTACGGTATTCTTCAGACCAGAGAAGAAGTAAGGCAGAGCCTCGTCGAGCTTCTCGGGGTTGAGCTGTGCGCTGCCGGTCAGGCTGAGTGCCAGCTGTCCGTCCCAGTCGAGCTCCATGCTTGCCTCGGCTCCTGCGTGATAAGCAGCACTCAACTTCTCGCGGATGTTGCGCAGATAGTCCATCTGCAACAAGCGGGCAGAGATGTCGGCAAGAACTGTTGATTGCAGTGTATAAGGAGTCAAAGCGTACCATATCTCAGTAACTTGTGACATCGGATTCTCCATGCTCTTGGTGAAGATGTTCTTTACCTCGCCAGTGGCAACAGGGATAGCCTTGTTCTTCAGTTTAGCGCCCTTGCTTGGGATAGAGGCGATATACTGCTCGATGAGTGGCAGGAGAGTAGCCTCGTCGTAGTTGCCAATGAAGAAGAAGGTGAAGTCCTTGGCATTGCTAAAGTACTGACGGCCCAGTTCGATAGCGCGGTCATAGCTAACAGCCTCTACTTCTGCTGAAGAAGGGATGCGAGCCAGCTTGTTGCCCATGTAGATGGTGCTTTGCAGAGAATCTTGATATACCATCTGTGGGTTCTTGCTCTGGTTGGCAAGGGCTGTCTTGATGGTGCTGATGAGGTTGTTAGCCGACTTTTCGTCCTTGCTCAGTGCTGTCATCTTGAGGTAGATGAGCTGCATGAGAGTCTCAATATCCTTAGGAGTAGAATTACCCTCAAGACCATGTTTGAAAGGAGTGAAGCTGTAAGCTACACTTGCCTGCTTGCCTGCGAGAGCTTTCTCGAGGTCGTTGCTTGAGAACTTGCCAAGACCGCTGGCATTGAGAAGCATGCTGCCCATAAAGGCTTGGATGTTGTCTGCCTTATTGAAAGCAGAATAGCCTACGTTAGCTGTGGCAGAGAATTTAATCTCGTCGTTCTTGAAGTCGGTTTTCTTCAGTACCACCTTGGCACCGTTGGAGAGTGTGAGGGTCTTGAAGCCCAACTTCTTGTCTTCGATAGTACTCTTAATCTTACCAGCCTTAGGCAACTGTGCGATGAGAGGTTCCTGCTTTACGTTGTCTACATAGGTCTCAAGCTTCTCGCTGCGTACTTGCTTCACGATGTCAGCCAACTCCTGTTCTGTGGGGTAAACAACACCTTCTGCCTCGCGCATCATAGCGAGTGTAACGAGGTTGGTGTCATTGTCGCAAACCAGTTGCTTAGCATATTGGTTGATAGCAGTTACAGGAATGTGAGGAACCAACATCTGGTAGATCTGATACTCGTCTTCTACCGATGGGATAGGCTCATTGCCAGTGAAGTGGTCTACATACTGGGTAGTAAACTGCTCGTTCTTCATCTTGTCGCGGTTGGAGTAAGCTTTCTCCATGCGGCTCATAAACTCGTCCTTGGCACGCTGATATTCTGTAGCAGTGAAGCCGAAGTCGCGTACACGTTTCAGTTCGCGCATAACGGCAGCATAAGCCTCCTTAATCTGACCTTGCTTAGCTGCAGCATAGGTAGAGAGGGCTGCCTTGGTGCTTGAAAGGAGATAGTCGCCGATGTTGCATCCTGCCTGCAGATAAGGGCAGTTGGGCTCCTGTGACTTCTCGCTGAATCGTGCGTTGATCATGCTGGCGAATAGGTTGTCCATATATCCCTTGAGCAGATAGTCCACACCATTCTTTAGTGAGTCTGGGGTAGCATCGTGCTTCATGAATATCTGCAAAAGGTCCATCTGCTGCTCTTTGTCCTTGTCTACCACGTAGATGGCCTGGTTGTTGTCGGGCACTTCCACGGGGACTACTTTGGCAGCACTGGCAGGCACCTTGATGCCTCCGAAGAGCTTCTTGATTTGAGCCTCGATATGGTCTACGTCCACGTCGCCGACGATGATGACAGCCTGGTTGTCTGGGCGATACCATTTGCGGTAGTAGGCGCGCAGGGTCTCAGGGTCGCAGCCGTCGATGACGCTCATCAGTCCGATAGGCATGCGTACACCATACTTGCAGTTGGGGTAGAGTTTAGGCAGGGCACGCTCCAGGATGCGCTGCTGTCCTACCATGCGCATACGGTACTCGTTGTGCACAACGTCGCGCTCGTCGTTGATGGCTTCCTTGGTGAGTGAGATGCCGTTGCTCCAGTCTTTGAGGATGAGCATACATGAATCTACTGCCGATGTGCGTGTGGTGGGCACGTCGGTGAAGTAGTAAACAGTCTTCTCGATAGAGGTGTAGGCGTTGAGGTTGCGACCATATTCCACGCCGATGCTCTGCAAGTACTCCTGTAGGCTGTTGCCCTGGAAGTGCTCTGAGCCATTGAAGGCGAGGTGTTCCAAGAGGTGTGCCAAACCGCGCTGGTCGTCGTTCTCATTGATAGAGCCTACTTTCTGTGCGATGTAGAAGCTGGCTACATGCTCAGGGAAACTGTTGTGTCGGATGTAATAAGTCAGACCATTGTCCAAATGGCCTATTCTCACATCTTTGTCTACCGGGATAGGGGGCATCATCTGAGCCATGGCCTGTCCGGCAGTAAGCAGCACGATGGCTGCAGCAAAAAACTTCTTAAGTTTCATAATAGCTGATGTTGTTTTTATATATATAATAATGTGTATTTGTCTTTCTATCACAAACTTGATACTGCAAAATTACCATAATTCTAATGACAAAGCAAGCGTTTTGAAAAAAAACTTTCCAAATGCTTGCTTTCTTAACATTAAACTAACATTCCACTAACATTTCCCTAACATTAGGCTCTGTTTTCGATAGTTGTAGAAGTGTGAAAACTGTTCATCCAGCTACCACGATAGAGGCGGATGAGGAACAGAATGCCTCGGAAGGTAAGTTCGGTGGCCATGGCTATCCATACACCTTCCAGACCGTAGCTCTGAGAGAGGGCATAAGCCAGGGTGAGGCGCACCAGCCACATCGTACCTAAGTTGATGGCGGCAGGCTTGAAGGTGTCGCCAGCTCCCACGCATACACAATAGGTCACGATGCTGGCAGCAAAGAATGGTTCGGCAAAAGCCTCGATGCGAAGACAGCGTGTGCCTAAGTCGCAGATGGCGTCGACAGGTGAGAGCACTGCCATCATGCCTGGTGCAAAGAGATACATGATGAGTCCCATCACTGCCATCACGCCCATGCCGAGGCCTACGGTCATATAGGCAAACTTGCGGCACAGGTCGATGCGACCAGCGCCATGTGTCTGACCAACGAGCGTTGTGGCTGCATCGCCAATGCCATAGCCTGGCATGTAGCACAGGCTCTCAGCGGTGATGGCAAACGAATGGGCTGCAATAGCGATGTTACCCAATGGTGCCACAATCATGGTGCTGACAATCTGTGCACCGCTCATCAGGATGTTCTGTATGGCTAAGGGGATGCTTATCTTGAAGGCATTGTGTACGTATTCGCGCACCCAGCTGAAACGAATCTTGTCCTGTCGTAGGTTGAGAATCTTGTTGTGGCAAGCAGCCTGCCAAAGGTTGGGCAACGAGATGCATACGTAAGCTAAAGCAGTTCCGAAGGCTGCGCCTACGACACCCATGTGTAAGACGTAGATGAAGAAATAATTGAACACCACATCGCACAGGCAGATCAGTATGGCCATGACGCTGGGCGTGTGCATGTTGCCAGCTGCCTTGAGCATCATGCCCGACATGTGATACAAGTAGACAAAGGGTAGCACGAGGCTATAAACCAAGAAATAAGCCGATGAGTTGGCTGCGATGTCGGCGCCTCCACCCAGCCATAGTGGAAGGGGAGCATGAATGCCCACGCCTATGAGGGCAATCAGAATGCTGAAGATGATGCCACAGAGCAAGGCGTGGCGAAACACTTGACGGGCTTTGCCGAAGTCGTTGGCACCAATAAAGTGTGCCACCTGTACCGAAAAACCAGTGGCAAAGGCACTCAGCAGGCTACCGATAAGCCATGTGGTGGACTCGATGAGGCCTATGCTTGCAGAAGCCTCTGCACCTAAATGGCCCACCATAGAAGCGTCGATGAAGAACATCATGACTGTGGAAATCTGTGCCAACATGGAGGGAATACTCAGCCCCACGATGAGGTTGAGCTTCTCGCTGCGGTGCATGGAGCGTCCCGCGCGAATCGATTCCATCAGATATTCTGTCTTTTTGCTATATAACATAATATGTACAAACTCTAAAGCGAGAAAAATGGCGATCCCTCCTAAAAGGAATCGCCATCTTTATGAATATGAATGTTTAATTTCTTTTTTAATCCCAAAAAACAGATCTTTTTTACCTTTCAGCAACCTCTATCTATTGGGTTTGATTTTTCGGATGAAAAGCATTGTTTGCTTTTCTTTATTAACTAAAAATCTTTTTCGTCGTCCTTGAATAACAATCTCTAATTACCTTGATAGATTCTAATACCTGTCGTCCTTGAATAACAATCTCTTATTTACCTTTAACTAATAACCTATCACAATCTATTACCTAACTAAAAACCTAAAACTTATAATTCTGATGCAAAGATACGGATAATCTTCTAAACAGCCATACTTTTGCCTGTTTTTTTGCGTGAAAATAACATTTTTTTTACTTCTAACCCTAAAATGTGTGCGAACACAAACAGTTGTTTATGGTTTGCAACATTTTTTTAGAATTGATTTTTGCATGATATCTATGGCGTGAAGAACAACGTGGTGGCATGCTGCTGATTGTAGGCAAAAGACAGCCCTAAAAAATGAAAGTACTTGCGATGGCTGATGAAAGTACTCTCAACTGCCAACGAAAGTACTTGCGATGCCCAACGCAAGTACTTTCGTTTTTTGGGGCAGATTTGCTAAAAAAGACAGTATAAAACGAAAAAGCCCCGTGCCGAAGGGACACAGGGCAAAAGAGTTGTTATTTCTTAATCCATTTTCTGTTTTTATAGCATCCTTTGAGTACAATCTCAAATTTCAGCATCGAGTAGGCAGGAATGGTTGAGCTACTGCTCTGCTGAGAACCATAGCCGAGGTTGTAGGGCATGGTGACCATCCAATGATCGCCAATGTGCCCCATCTTCATAAGGGCAGTGATGAAACCATCCACCAAGTCTTTGGTTAGGAAGTTGGTGGTCTGTGCCTTCTGAGCGTCGTAGTCGCCAGTGAAATTGCTGTCGAAGACATGGTCGTTCATGAGCATTCCCTTGTAGCTTACCATTACCGAGTCGGTGTAGAGGGGGGTGACAGCAGAACCCTCGCCCTGCTTCAGCTTCTGTACCACGATGTTGTCTTCCAACTCCTTGTAGGTGGGTGTAATAGGATTATTGTTGTTGTCCTTATTGGCTGTCTGGTTGTCCATGCTCCACTTGCGATAGATGTACCAGTTGTTGGCCTCTCCCTCCTGCTTGGCTTTGGCAAGTACTTCTGCAAAAGCAGTCTCGTTCTTCGCCTGCCAGTCGGCATACTCAGAGTTGCCATCTTCATCGGTTTCGCTACATGATGCCAGTACAAAAGCTGACATCAGTAGCAGAAACAAATATTTCAAATTCTTCAAATTCATTGATGAGTATTTGATATTTTCTGATTTCAGTTTAGAAGTTCTTGATCTCCTGACCAAGCTTCTTCAGTACGCTGGTGATGCTCACGCGCTCCTCGATGATGCTACGAAGCTCGCTGATAGCTACGCGCTCCTGCTTCATCGTGTCACGATAACGGAGTGTTACCTTATGGTCGTTAGGAGATTCGTGATCGACAGTGATACAGAATGGTGTACCGATGGCATCCTGACGGCGATAACGCTTACCGATAGAGTCCTTTGGATCACCATAGTGTGTATTGAAGTGGAACTTCAGCTCGTCTACGATCTCATGCGCCAACTCTGGCAAGCCATATTTCTTGTCGAGAGGGAACACAGCGCACTTTACAGGTGCCAATGCCTCTGGCAACTTCAGTACCACGCGGCTCTCGCCGTTCTCGAGCTTCTCCTCGCAATAAGAGTGGCACATCACGCTGAGGAACATACGGTCAACACCGATAGATGTCTCTACATCGTAAGGTACGTAGCTCTCGTTCTTCTCAGGATCGAAGTATTTGATAGAGCGACCGCTGAACTTCTCGTGCTGAGACAAGTCGAAGTTGGTACGGCTGTGAATACCCTCTACCTCCTTGAAGCCGAAAGGCATCTTAAACTCGATGTCGGTAGCTGCGTTGGCATAGTGAGCCAACTTCTCGTGGTCGTGGTAACGATAGTTCTCGTTGCCCATGCCCAGAGCCTCGTGCCAAGCCAAACGAACCTTCTTCCAGTACTCAAACCACTTCATCTCTGTGCCTGGCTGGCAGAAGAACTGCATCTCCATCTGCTCGAACTCGCGCATACGGAATACGAATTGGCGAGCCACTACCTCGTTGCGGAATGCCTTACCTATCTGGCAGATACCGAATGGCAATTTCATGCGGCCTGTCTTCTGAACGCTCAGATAGTCAACGAAGATACCCTGGGCTGTCTCAGGACGGAGATATACCTTGCTTGTAGCATCGCTGGCAGCACCCATCTGGGTAGAGAACATCAAATTGAACTGGCGAACATCGGTCCAGTTCTTAGTGCCGCTGATAGGGCATACGATGCCTTCGTCCTCGATGATCTGCTTCAGCATCTCCAGGTTAGGACCCTGCATAGCCTCTGTATAGCGGGCGTGGAGATCGTCAAACTTCTTCTGATTCTCCAAGACGCGAGGATTGGTGGCGCGGAACTGAGCCTCGTCGAAGCTGTCGCCGAAGCGCTTCTGTGCCTTAGCTATCTCCTTGGCGATCTTCTCCTCATACTTGGCCATGTGGTCCTCGATGAGTACGTCAGCACGATAGCGCTTCTTGGAGTCGCGGTTGTCTATCAATGGGTCGTTGAAGGCATCAACGTGTCCTGAAGCCTTCCATACTGTAGGATGCATGAAGATTGCTGCATCGAGACCTACAATGTTCTCGTGTAGCAATACCATGCTCTGCCACCAGTACTGCTTGATATTATTTTTCAGCTCGACACCATTCTGACCATAGTCGTAAACGGCTGCCAAACCATCATAAATCTCACTACTTGGAAACACGAAGCCATATTCTTTGCAATGGCTTACAATCTTTTTAAAAACATCTTCTTGTGCCATGATGAAATCTTATAATTTTCAAAATTTTCGGCAAAGATACGCCTTTTTCTCGAATTTTCTTTGTATTTTTGCCTAAAATATATAAAATAAGTATTAAAAGCTATCTATGAGCGACGAAATTAAAGACAAAGACGAACTTCTCAAGGGTGGAGAACCTCATGCGTCGGAATCGGCTGAATCAGCGGAATCAGTAGACGAAGCTGCGGGTGTGACTCCCGAGGACGAAGCAGCAGAACAACATTCCGATTACAAGCCTGTCAACAGATTTGACGCATCTGCCGTGCGCCATCTCAGCGGTATGTACCAGAACTGGTTCCTCGACTATGCTTCCTACGTTATCCTGGAGCGTGCTGTGCCCCATATCGAGGATGGACTCAAGCCTGTGCAGCGACGCATTCTGCACTCCATGAAGCGCATGGATGATGGTAGATATAATAAGGTGGCCAATATCGTGGGTCACACCATGCAGTTTCATCCTCATGGCGATGCCTCTATTGGCGATGCCCTCGTGCAGATGGGACAGAAAGACCTGCTCATCGACACACAGGGTAACTGGGGAAATATCCTCACGGGCGACCGTGCTGCTGCACCTCGTTACATAGAAGCTCGTCTGTCTAAGTTTGCGCTCGACGTGGTGTTCAATCCTAAAACCACTGACTGGCAACTCTCTTACGATGGTCGTAACAAGGAGCCTATCACGCTGCCTGCCAAGTTCCCTTTACTCTTAGCACAGGGTGCAGAGGGTATTGCCGTAGGACTGAGCAGTAAGGTGTTGCCTCATAACTTCAACGAACTTTGTGATGCTGCCGTACACTACCTTAAGGGTGAGCCTTTCACCATCTATCCCGACTTCCCTACAGGCGGAGCCATCGATGTAAGTAAATACAATGATGGTCAGCGTGGTGGTGTGCTCAAGGTGCGTGCCAAAATCGATAAACTCGACAACAAGACCCTCGTTATCACCGAGATACCTTTCAGCAAGACCACAGGAAGTTTGATCGACTCCATCACCAAGGCTGTGGAAAAGGGAAAAATCAAAGCGCGAAAGATAGAAGACGTTACCTCTGCCAATGTGGAGATACTTGTGCACTTGGCTCCCGGCACCTCGTCGGATAAGACCATGGATGCGCTCTATGCCTTCAGTGACTGCGAGATAAACATATCGCCCAACTGCTGTGTCATCGAGGACAATAAACCTTGCTTCCTCACTGTGAGCGATGTGCTGCGCCACAGTGTGGACCGCACGATGGGATTACTGCGCAAGGAACTCATGCTTCGTAAGGGCGAACTGGAGGAACAGCTCTTCTTCTCTTCTCTCGAACGTATCTTTATCGAGGAGCGTATCTATAAAGAGCGCAAGTTTGAGCAGAGTAAGAGCCAAGACGAGGCGGTGGCTTTCATCGACTCTCGCCTGGAGCCTTTCAAGGATAAGCTCTTCACTGCAGAGGTGGATGGCAAGGGCATGGTAGAGTATGTCTTGCACAGAGAGATTACTCGCGATGATATTCTCCGCCTACTGGAGATCAAGATGCAGCGCATCCTGAAATACAACAAGGACAAGGCCGACGAACTGTTGCTCAAGATCAAGGCCGAGTTGGCAGAGATAGAGAACGATTTGGCGCACATGACCGACGTCACCATCAACTGGTTCGAATACCTCAAAGGCAAGTATGGCAAGGCGCATCCACGTCGCACGGAGATAAGAAACTTCGACACCATTGAGGTCACCAAGGTGGTGGAGGCCAACCAAAAACTCTATATCAACCGTCAGGAAGGTTTTGTGGGTACAGGACTGAAGAAAGACGAGCTGGTGTGCAACTGCTCCGACCTCGACGATATCATTATCTTCTACAAGGATGGTAAGTTTAAGGTTACTAAGGTGGCAGACAAGATATTTGTGGGCAAGAACGTGCTCCACGTACAGGTGTTCAAGAAGAACGACAAGCGCACCATCTACAACTGTGTGTATCGTGATGGTAAGCAGGGCGACTACTTCATCAAGCGATTCAATGTTACTGCCATGACGCGCGACAAGATGTATGACATCACACAGGGCACACCGAGCAGCCGTGTCATCTACTTTACTGCCAACCCCAATGGCGAGGCAGAGGTTATCAAGGTGACCATGGAACCCGACCTCACAAAGAAGCGCCAAAGCATCTTTCTCGAGAAAGACTTCTCGGATATCCTTATCAAGGGACGTGCTGCTAAAGGCAATCTGCTAACCAAGCGAGTCATACGACGCATCGGACTGAAGAGTCACGGACATAGTACTTTAGGAGGTAGAAAGGTGTGGTTTGATCCCGATGTCAACCGTATCAACTATGATGAGAACGGACGATTCCTTGGCGAGTTTAATGACGATGAATATATCTTGGTAGTACTCGATAATGGCGAATTCTACATCACCAACTTCGACCCCAATAACCACTACGAGGACAATATCCTCAGACTGGAGAAATGGGATGAGCACAAGGTGTGGACAGCCATCCTCTATGATGCCGATAATGAGGGCTATCCTTATATCAAGCGATTCACCATGGACGCCACCAAGCGTCATCAGAACTTCCTGGGTGAGAACCCTAACAGTAAGCTCATCCTGCTCACCGATACGGTGTATCCACGCATCAGTGTTATCTATGGGGGTGTAGATGCTGTCAGACCAGCCGAAGAGATCGACGCCGAGCAGTTTATCGCCCAGAAGAGTTTCAAGGCTAAGGGTAAACGACTCTCCACTTGGAACATCGGTTCTATAGAGGAGTTAGAGCCTACTCGCTTCCCTGAACCAGAAGCCGATGAGGGTTCTGACGAGGCTCAGGAGAGCGATGAGCGTATTGGCGCAGGCGAGTCTGTCTCTACTTCCAGTAAGACGAAAGCAACAACAGAGAATCTCGACCCTGATGCTGGCAAGAGTCAGCAGCAGATTATCGACGAACTGACAGGGCAAACGAGCCTCTTTGATGATAAGAACTTTACCGAGGACGACGAAAGGGATAGAGACTGGCTGAAGGATCAGTAAAACGAAAAGAAACGTATGAATTTTTTTTTAGCTATCGTGGTAAGCATCCTTGCTTATGGTGCTGTACCCAACGACACAACGCAGAATAATGCTGATGCAATAAACCGGGCCATACGCGACTGCGCTGCCAAGGGTGGCGGAGTCGTAGAAGTGCCTCAGGGTACTTTTACGACGGGAAGCGTTTTCTTACAGTCGGGCGTGACGTTGCGGCTGAATCGCGGTGCCGTACTGCTGGGTTCTAATCGCCTGACTGACTATTCTTCGCTTACCACCGATCTGGACCTCTCGCGTTATGAGAGTGGACAGGGTACTGTCAACTACAACAGTGCTACCGATGAGCAGTGGTCTAAGGCTATGATCTTGGGCGTAGGATGTGATGGCGCAGGCATAGAGGGCGAAGGATGTATCGATGGTGGCGATGTGCGAAATCCTCTTGGCGAGGAGCACATGCGTGGACCACATACGGTGCTCCTTGCAGGATGTCGCAATATGAAGATGCGCAACTTCCAGGTGAAGCGTTCTGCCAATTATGCTTTTTTGGCTTACCTTCTCGATCAGTCTACGTTTAGCAATCTCTCTATTGAGGGAGGATGGGACGGTATCCACATCCGCGGTAGTCACGATGTCAAGATAGAGCGATGCCGTATTTATACTGGCGACGACGCCATAGCAGGTGGCTATTGGGAAAATATGAAGATAAGCCGTTGTGTTCTTAATTCTTCGTGCAACGGCATTCGTATGATAATGCCTTCTGTAGGTCTTGAGGTGGCCGACTGCCATATCTACGGACCTGGGCGTTTCCCGCATATCACTTCTCAACGTACTAACTCCGAACATGCCATCAATTTAGAGCCTGGTGCTTGGGGAAAAGCCCCAGGTCACATGGATCGTATCTTGATTCGTCGCAATAGGGTAGAGCGCGTGCTGTCACCTCTCTGTGTCACGCTCGGTGATGACAATACCTGTGGCAGTATCGTCGTAGAACATTTGAAGGCTGTAGACATTACGCGCATGGCGCTTTCGGTGAAGAGTTGGGGCATGGTTCCTACACGCCAGGTGGTCTTGAGACATTGCCATCTTGAGTTTCGTGGTATCGACGATCCTGAACTGCCCTCCTGGTTTGTGAATCGTCCTACGAACGAATGGCCCGTCTTTCCTTGCTGGGGAATGTTCTTCAGAAATGTAGAGAAGGTAGATGCTCGACATGTCGTTTTGCGAGTGAAGGGAAAGGAATACAGAGAGGCAGTGATGTGCCAGAATGTCGAAAGCGAGAACCTAACAAATGGTGTACGTTTGGACAAATAGTTTTTTATACGAATGTAGCCAAAGGGCTGCTCTATATCCCCCGAAAAAAAAGCCGCCACAGAGAGAAGTGTTCTCCTGTGACGGCTTTAATGAAAAGATTTATCCTTATTTGTTACTCAACAGTAATCAAAACTCGGCGGCATTCCTCCTTAGGACAGCCGTTGCTGTCGCCAATGGCCTTCTCCAACTTGATGTCGAAGTCCTTGATGCCTTGTTTCTTCAGGAAGTTGACAACATTGTTCAGACGACCCTCGCTGAGTTTGTAGTTCTTTGAAGAAACTCCGTCCGACGAAGCCTCACCGATGATGGTAAGCTTGTAGTCGCCCTGTTCCTTCAGGGTGTTGATAAACTTCTTCAAGCGAAGTCTTTCCTGAGTCGTGATGTTGGTCTTGTCTACGGTGAAGAATACCTCGTAAGACTTCACCTTCTTCGACTTCTCGCAGTCGTCGAGCAATGACTGCAGCTCGGCATTGTCCTTGCGGCAAGCCTTCAAACTCTCAGACAATCCGTCGTATGCACGCTGCTTTTCAGCCAATTGCTTTTCGTAGGCTTCCTTCATTTCGGCCTGATCTCTCAGAGCCTTGTAGTAGCGGGCCTTGTTGCTTGGCATCACCTTGCTGACGAAGTTGAAGCGAAGAACCACTCCTGCACTGTACATTCCCTTAGGAGTCAAGTCCTTGTTGAGAGGCAGATAGCTGTATCTGCCGAATACGCCTGCTGTCCAGCGAGATGAGAGGTCGTATTCCAACGACAGAGTGGCAGGTATGTACATCGCATCTACATGGTCGTTGAAGGCATGGCTCTTCATGTAGTCGTGGGTGTAGACATTGTAGTAGCCTTCACCCTTGGCAACAGCCATCTCTCGGTAAGAGAAGGTGGTGGAGTTGCGGCTCCAACCGCGCAGATAACCGACACCGACTCCTAACCAAAGATTGAGCTGCTGGGCCTTGCGGTTGTGCCAGAACTCCATGATGTTGAAGTCTACATTCAGGTTTGCCATGGCGTACTGCATGGTATAGCGGTTCTGGAATCTGTCCATCTTGGTCTCCAAAGTCGTAGGATAGGTCTTTCCTGTAGAAGGATCTTTTATCTCATAATCCCTGTTCGTTGTGGTAGAGAGCATGCCCTTGTCTAACGACCTCAGCATGTCGTACTCTAAGTTCAAACCCAGTCTTACCCAGGGCTTGATATTGTATTTCACTCCGACACCTCCGAAGGGCATGATGTGCTTTCTTTTAGCTATCTCGTCCATACCCCTCATGCCATGATACAGAGTTCCTCCTCCCTGGATGTAAACCGACCAAGTATGAGTACGCACCGTATCATTGTAGGTTTGTGCTTGGAGTGTGGCAGCCGTCGCTAAGACGGCGACTGCCAAGGTTAAACGTTTTATTCTCATAATTGTAACTGCTTTGAATTTGTAATGCGGTAGCATATCGGCATGAGATGTTCATGCTCTTTCTGCAGATTCTTACTTATTCGGGATACTCGAAAGTTGGAGTTCCTGTCACACCTGCATCATTTTGCAAGTAAACGTTGCACTTCACAACCGACATGATGACGCCATCCTTATAGGTAGTCAAGGTAAGCCATTTGTTGCTGACTCCTGCTGGTTGGGTGTACGACTTTCCGTTGGCATCCAAGAAATAGATGTGTGTGATGTTCTTTGTTGTTGTCGGGTAAACTCTCTTAATATTATAATTCATCTTCTCTGGCACTTTGGCTATTCTGATAACCTTCTTGCCGTTGGCGAGTTCCAGAGGCTGGAGTGTACCTGCCACAACGTCAGTTGTTGAAAGAACTTTCTCGGTTTCTACCGTGATGAAGTCGTTGTTCTGTACCATGCCCTCTGCTGCTAAATAGTAGGCGTTGCACAGGATGGTAGGCTTCTGTACCTCAAGCATGTCCGAAATGATTTTCTTCAGTTCTGGATTTGCATTGACTGCTGCCCACATAGCTGGTTCCATGTATACAGAGGTCTTGTCGGCTGGATCTTGATAGATTCCGTTGTCGGCAGCCATCTTTTCCAACTGCTTGAGCATGGCCTGTGAGTTGGCATCCTGCTTGTCCTTCAGCTCATTAATAGCTGTGGTAAGGGCATTCTTCAGTTTATTGTTAGATTTTACAACTTTTGCCAATCCTTTTTCAATAGCTGTGTTGAGAGCGGCGGTCTGTGCTGTGATGGCATCAACCACTCCTGCGATTTTGAGATTCATGTCGGTAGTCTGCTGGGTGATGGCATTCTTGATGCCGTTCTCCAAACCTGTGATAGAGCCCTTGATCTCTCCACCCTGTGTGGTGATGGCTGTTCCGAGAACTGAGCCCTGAGCGTTGACTGCTGCTACGATGACGTCACCATTCTTACCGATGGCTGTAACGATCTTGCCGCCTTGCTGCTCAATCATTTGCTTCAGAGCGACGAGCTGATCCTTCATGCCGTTCTCCATGTTGACGATGGCTGTTGTGTTGTCACTCAACTTAACGGTGAGTTGTCCAGTCATGTCATCGATGCTACCCTTTACTGCTGTGTAGCCTGCGGTGATGTTGGTGTTCACATTGTCGATGGCGGTCTTCAGGTTGCTGAGTTCTGTCTTGATTTCGCCAAGTGAAGTGTTGTTGCTACCAAGTTTGTTCTCCACTGCTGTGAGACGGAGGTCGAGCGTGGTGTTGATCTTGTCGTTGACAACCTCAATCTTTGCCAGTCCTGCACCAACGGTGGTGTTGATGGCGTCAATCTTGCTACCCAAAGTAATAGTCTGGCTCTTCAATTCTGTAACGAGATCGAGGATACTGCTCTTGAGCTGACTTGCGATGAGATTACCGCTGGTGTCGATGGTGAGGCGGAGCAGTTTGCTCTGTGCTTCGAACGTATCACTCATTTGACCAATAGCAGTCACGATCTTTTTACCGTGGTTGTCAAGATTGGTATTCAGCTCGGTGAAACCATTAACAAGCGTGGTGTTGATCTGAGCAAGACCAGTCTTTGTTGTCTCCTCAAGGAACTTGATGGCACCCGTGTTCTTGTCAATCTCTACCTTGATGTCAGCGAGACCAGTCTGTACGGCTAAGGTGAGTGCATTGAAACGTGCATCCAGACTTGATGTCTGGTCGTTGATAGCGGTGATGATGGCATCAGCCTTAGCTATGATAGTAGCATTGAGGAGCTTGCCTGTGGTGTCAATCTGCAGGCGCAGAACCTCTCCATTCTTGTTCATAGCGGTCACAATCTTATCGCCATTTTCGTTCATTGTGGTCTTGATAGCTGTGAAGCCATCGAACAATGTAGCATCTATCTTCAGCAAGCTGGTGTTGAGATTGCCTAAGCTACCCTGAGTGTTGTCATCGAGGAGCTTGATGGCACCAGTGTTCTTGTCTATTTCCACCTTGATGTTTGCCAAACCTGTCTCTATAGCTGTGGTCAGTGCATTGAAACGAGACTCCAAACTTGCTGTCTGGTCGTTGATAGCCTTGATGATAGCATCAGCCTTGGCGATTAAGGTAGCATTGAGGAGCTTGCCAGTGGTGTCAATCTGCAGGCGCAGAACCTCAGCATTTTCGTTCAATGCGGTCACAATCTTGTCACCATTATCGTCTATAGTAGTCTTGATGGCTGTGAAGCCATTGAAGATTGTCGTGTTGATGGTGTTCAGACCAGCCTTGAGGCTCTCGCCCTGTGCGGTGATAGCACCCGTGTTCTTGTCAATTTCCACCTTGATGTCGGCAAATCCGCCCTTCACGGCAGCTGTCAAGGCTGCTATGCGCTCAGCCATGGTGTTGCCCTGGTTGTTGATCACGTCTACAAGAGCATTGCCAGAAGCCAAGATTTGTGCAGAGATAAGTTTACCAGTGGTGTCTATCTGCAGGCGTAGAATCTCGCCATTCTGGTTCATGGCGTATACGATGGCTTCGCCCTGTGCGGTTACCTGACCAGTGAGTGTGGTCAATTGTGCGGTTAAGGCTTCGAAACCATTAAATAAAGATGTGTTGATATCTTTAAGACCATTCTTTGTATTCTCACTCAATACTGTGATGGCACCCGTGTTGGCATCTACTGCCAACTTAATGTCTGCCATGCCGTCTTTCAACAACGTGTTGAGGGCATCAAATCGCTCTTTCAGCGTCTTGTTTAAGTTGTTGACTGCATCTACCAATGCCGAGTAGTCATTGATAAATGTGTTTCCACCATAATCGACAGTGGGTTCTGTCACGTCCGTACATGCCGTCAAGCTCAAGGCTGCTATGAGCAACATAGGATAAAACTTCTTTTTCATAATTAATTTAGGTTTTAAGCTCCACTTTTCCTTATACAATTTAATAAATTTGCTCATCATATAGTATATATGTATACCATAATATAATAGAAAAGAGAAGCAGTTAATAATACAATTTTTTACTTACAACTGCAAAAATAAGTAAAAAACTTTAAACGATGGTGAACCTCCGTTTTTTGTTGTGAACCTCCGTTTTTCAACGTGAACGTGCGATAGATTCAGTGTTTTTTAACTAAATCTACCGCACGTTCACATGCTTTTCGTGTTGATTTGTTGCTTTTTGGGGGTGTTTTAAGATAAAGTGGGCTAACTTACATATCTTTCTATTAATTCGTAGTCGAAGTCTTTGAGGCGCTTTCGAGCATTGCTAAGTCCCCATCTGTTCTTAAATCCGCACATTTCGGCGGCGGCTTCTTGTCCTAAATTGGCGGTGGTGTCCGACTCCATGAGGCGCTCATAGTGGCGTATACGGAAGGCATTGACCAGTCGATAGAAGCCCACCTGGGTGATGAAGGTACCTGCCAAGGTGTGATTCATGGCACTGACATCTCGTACTACCTCTATTCTCTTCAGACTGGGCTCTAAGTATCTCTTGCTGACGATGGTGAGTACCTCGTCTTTCACCGATTCCCAGTTCTCTTGTTCCATCTGCAGTCGTAGCTTCTCCTTGTTATATGTGATGAGTTTTGGTGCGTCGGATGTGTCGTCTATAGGGGCTTCTTCTAATACTTGACCATCTGCCGTCTGTACGATTTTCTCGAATAATTCTTTCTCCTGCAAGATTTGCTCCATGTTTTCGTTTTCTATGAAGTCCATATTGTTTTTATTTTGCTCGGAGTGAATCGTTTTGTTGGGGTGCAGAATGCGGCAGAGGAAGTGAACCTGCCATGCTGCCATAAAGAGGTCAATATATGCTTTGACCATTTGGTTGTCAAGAATAAACAGGGTCCACATGATGAGGAGCCCTAAGGCTGGCAGGTGCAATATCTTTTTGGCAAAGGCAAAGGGGAAGTCAGATTCGTTGGAGTAGTTCTGTGTGTGGTAACTATCTACTTTCTTGATGAGCCATTTACACTCCTTGAAGAGATGGATGGAAAGTAGGATGCTGACGCCTCCCATGGCAATCTCCCAGTGTAACTTGTAGGGGATGAGTAGATTGTCCTGATGGAAAAAGACGATAAATAAAAGCCCCCCCCAGCAATAGGAACGGGGTGACGAAATAGGTCACTGCAGACCATTGACGCCAAGGTTTATCCGTTTGGAAATAGCGATGATAGAGTATGGTGAAGCATACGGGATAGTAGAGAATACCGAAGCTACGGGCAAATAGCCAGGTTCCTGGGTCGCCAGGACATAATACGTAAGGCAACTGCAAAGCCGTTGCTGTGTAGAAGAATGTCATCTGTCGGCGAGCAGGGTAGAAGAAGTCGCCCCCCCATTTGTCGAACGGATGACACATGTGAAACCATCTTACAACACCACATATCACGCCAGACAGTATATAGGTATAGCATGCTAATGAGTAGAAGTCTTCTGGTTGAGTAAAAATAGTAGGAATATTCATGGATATCATCTTTGTTTTTTTATTGCCATTTCATCAAGTCGCGAAGGAAAGGCAACAGCTCTCCTGCCATCTTCTGATGCTGCAACTTGCTGGGGTGCCAGCTGGCTCCATAACCCAAGTCGCCAGTCTGGAAGCTGAAGTCGAAGCGGTAGATGTCTTTATCGCCAGACTTCTTTGTTTTCTTGTTTTTTCCCTTCTTGCCAACGACAGCATCATCGGGGAGGGTAAAGCCATTCTTGCGAGCATCGTTGCAGATGCGGTCGAGTACGGCGCGCTGCTGACTACTCTCTTTCTCTCCCAACATTGGTCCTGTAAGCAGTACGATTTTAGCTGTGGGATATTTCGAACGGACAGTCTTGAGGAACATACGGTAGTTGTTCTCATAGAGTTGGATGTCGTAATTGTTGGTGGAGAGGTCGTTGGTACCTAAGTTGATACAGACCAACTGGGGTTGATATTTGGAAAAATCCCATTTCTCGTCGTGCTTATTAAATAAGGTATATTCGTATTGCCACGGCATGTTCTCGACAGAGCCGGTCTTCGGACCATCGTAGTTGCGATAAACGCCAATGCCGCTACGTGATATCGAGGTGTGTTGAGCCAGCAGGCTGTCACTCACAATATTGGCATAGGTGAGCCAGTGATTCTCTGTCTCATCTTCGAAGGGGGCAGACATCTCCATGCTTTCTACACCATAGCCACAGGTGATAGAGTTGCCGATAAACTCAATCTTGCGTTCGGGTAGAGCGGCTGGGGGCACAAGTTGGCTTCCTTTGTCGAGCACGAAACCATGAAACTCGGGATTGCGGAAGAGGCCTTCCATCACATACATCAGTTTTATGTGGTGTTTGCCTTGTGGCAAAGCGGTGGCTAATGTGACGACAGAGTCGCGAGGTGCATTAAATCCCACCTTGAAGGGTTCGCACCCATCTATCTGTGCCATGAAATATCCCGTCATAGGGCGGCAAATCATCTTTAGGGAAGTTCCTTCAAAGCTGGCTTGTATGGTAGTACCAGGGTAGTTGAAGCGTGCAATGTCGTTGAGACTCACTCGCCCGATATACTGTATGAGTGGGTGAGAGGCTTTAACAACATTTCCCTCTATAGGCAATGTGGGCTGAGAATTAGCCCTTGTAGCTTGTACAAGGAAAACAAGCAAAACGACTGTTAGAATAGCATACTTTTTCATCATCTTAGGTTCTTGTAAATGGGTTCAACATGTTGCAAAAGTACGAATAATATCGTTAAATAGCAAACAATAGTCAAGATTTTTATATTTTTCTTCTTCTAATTGAAATATATATTGTATCTTTGCACTCGCAAATGCGCTTGTGGCGAAATTGGTAGACGCGCTAGACTTAGGATCTAGTGGTTTAGGCCGTGTAGGTTCGAGTCCTATCAGGCGCACCATAAAGAATCCTAACTGCTTGAATATGAGTAGTTAGGATTTTTTTTGTTTCAGCCACCGAGCTCAACTTCTCTGTAGCCGACAAGGAGATTGCAAATGAAGTTAACTACTATAATTTCCGTACATGCGAAACTTTAGTTAAATAAATCTTCAGTTTTTCCTCTTTCGTATTAATAAATTTCTTATATTTGCACAATCGTTATATACCAACGAGCAAATGGAATTATTACTAACCCAAAAACATATTATTTATGAACAACATTCCATTAGTATTTTGGCTCATTCCAATAGCCAGCATTGTGGCATTGGGAATGGCATGGTACTTCTTTCGCACCATGATGAAAGAGGATGAAGGTACAGACAGGATGAAAGAAATTGCAGAACATGTAAGAAAAGGTGCTATGGCTTACCTCAAGCAGCAGTACAAGGTGGTTACCGCCGTTTTCGTCGTGCTCGCCATCGTTTTTGCCTTTATGGCTTATGTGCTGAAGGTGCAAAATCCATGGGTGCCCTTTGCTTTCCTTACTGGTGGTTTATTCTCAGGATTGGCAGGTTTCTTTGGTATGAAGACAGCTACCTATGCTTCTGCTCGTACAGCCCATGGTGCACGCACCGGACTGGATAAAGGATTGAAGATAGCATTTCGCAGCGGTGCCGTGATGGGCTTAGTGGTGGTAGGCCTTGGATTGCTTGATATAGCCATTTGGTTTGTTGTTCTTAATGCTGTTTATGATGGCGAGGCAACAGCCTTAGTCACTATAACCACCACCATGCTTACGTTTGGCATGGGTGCCTCTACTCAGGCTCTCTTTGCACGTGTGGGAGGTGGAATATACACCAAGGCTGCCGATGTGGGAGCCGACCTTGTGGGCAAGGTAGAGGCAAACATTCCTGAGGACGACCCACGCAATCCAGCTACTATTGCCGACAATGTGGGCGACAATGTGGGCGACGTTGCCGGTATGGGTGCCGACCTATACGAGAGCTATTGCGGTTCGATATTGTCGACAGCAGCCTTGGGAGCTACAGCCTTTGCTATGAATGGCGACATGCAGCTACGTGCTGTCATCGCACCGATGATAATCGCTGCCATAGGCATTTTCCTTTCGTTAATAGGTATCTTCTTGGTTCGCACCAAAGAGGGTGCATCGATGAAAGAGCTATTAAAATCTCTCGGTCTTGGCACCAATGTTAGTGCCGGCCTCATTGCCGTTGCCACATTTATTATATTATATCTGTTGGGCATCGATAATTGGCTCGGATTGTCGTTCTCTGTAATCAGCGGTTTGGTGGCAGGAGTGGTGATTGGTCAGGCTACAGAATATTACACTTCGCATAGCTATAAGCCAACACAAAAGATAGCAGAGGCTTCGCAGACAGGTCCTGCTACCGTTATTATAAAAGGTATAGGCACGGGAATGATTTCCACGATGATACCTGTTGTCACCATTTCGGTAGCCATTATGTTGAGCTATCTCTGTGCTAATGGCTTCGATATGTCGCTTTCGGCAAAGTCGATAAGCACAGGTCTTTATGGTATTGGTATTGCTGCCGTGGGTATGCTTTCGACACTCGGCATCACCCTGGCTACAGATGCTTATGGACCTATTGCCGACAATGCAGGAGGTAATGCCGAAATGAGTGGACTGGGTGAAGAGGTGCGCGAACGCACCGATGCTCTCGATGCTCTTGGCAATACGACTGCAGCCACAGGCAAGGGCTTTGCCATTGGCTCTGCAGCCCTCACAGCCCTTGCCCTTCTCGCTTCTTATATCGAGGAAATCAAGATAGCCATGATACGTGCCGAGGAGAATGGCAAACAGTATATGGATGCTGCAGGCAACATCTTCGACCCAACGAATGCCACTACCATCGACTTCATCAACTTCTTCCAGGTCAATCTCATCAATCCTAAGGTGCTTGTAGGAGCCTTCTTAGGAGCCATGGCAGCCTTCCTGTTCTGCGGACTGACGATGGGTGCCGTAGGTCGTGCTGCAGAGTCGATGGTTCAGGAGGTACGCCGACAGTTCCGCGAAATCAAGGGTATCCTTGAAGGAAAGGCAGCCCCCGACTATGGTCGTTGTGTAGAGATTAGTACGCGTAGTGCCCAGCGCGAGATGATTATCCCGTCACTCCTTGCCATCGTCATCCCTATCGTCGTAGGTCTTGTGCTTGGTGTCGCTGGTGTGCTGGGACTTCTCACGGGAGGTCTTGCAGCAGGTTTCACCCTTGCTGTGTTCATGTCCAACTCTGGTGGTGCATGGGACAATGCCAAGAAGATGATCGAAGAGGGTCATTTCGAGGGCAAGGGCAGCGAAAACCATAAGGCTACTATCGTTGGCGATACCGTTGGCGATCCTTTCAAGGACACCTCTGGTCCTTCACTCAATATCCTGATTAAGCTCATGTCGATGGTAAGCATTGTGATGGCTGGTCTGACCATTGCTTTCCTATAATACGAAGAATACGTAAAAAATATGTTGAAGAAACACCACTCCTTGGCAAATGGCTGCTCCATGACTATGATATGCTTGCTGGTCGTGTGGATGATAGTAGCCGTCTGTCAATCGGTTTATGCCAAAGATGTCTATCCGCAACAAGCTGTAGAGATAGCCAAGAAGTACATCACCCTGTCTCGCGACGTGAAGGCTCAAGCACGGGCGAAGGGGCTTCGTGCTACAGCTTTGGCACCTTATTATATATATAACGATGCACAGGACAAAGGTTTTGTCATTGTCGCTGGCGATGATGATATGGGCGAAGTATTGGCCTATAGCAACGAGGGAATCCTCGATACGCTACAGGCTAATCCTGGTGTAAAGCTACTCCTGGAGTCTTATCGTCAAACCTATGAGGTGCTGAAAGAAGGACGTGTGACGGTAAAGAGGAGTGCCCGCTCGGGGCTGTACTCCAAAACCGTATCGCCCTTGCTGAAAAGCAAATGGGGGCAGTCGCATCCCTTTAATGCCCTGACGGGGTATCCCTACAGTGGGTGCGTGGCAACGGCGGTGGCACAGATGATGTATTACTATCAATGGCCTGCTCAGGGGAGTGGTAAAAACGAATATCGCGTCACTTATTATGATACGATGAAGAGTGCCGACTTCAGTCAGTCGCACTACGATTGGGCGAATATGTTGCCCGACTATAACCCTCCAGTGCGTGCGACTGAGGAGCAGGAAGCTGCCGTAGCCCTATTGATGAACGATGTGGGCGTGGCTTCCTTTATGCAGTACACCCCATCGTCAAGTGGCACACAAGGTATCTTTGCATATCAAGCGCTGCAGAAACACTTCGACTATACTGCGGCTTACGCTACTAAGGCAGTAGAGGGGCCTACTCGTTTTGCTCAGATATTGCGCCAAGAATTACTCAATGGATGTCCCGTCTATCTGGAAGGCCGTCCTGCGGGTAATGCTTCTGGTCATGCTTGGGTAACCGATGGGTTTGACGAGAATGGACTTTTTCACATGAATTTTGGATGGGACGGACAAGGCGATGCCTACTATTCGCTCACCAACCTCAGTCTCTCGCAGACGGGGAGTGAGTTCCAAGGCAAGCCCTTGGCTTTCAATCGTGCCATCATGGCTATCTTAGCACATCCCAATAATGGTAAATATCCAGAAATAGAGCGTGGACTGCTGGAATCATCTCCCCAGTTGATGTTCAATGAGGGCGGTTCTGTCTTGTTAAAGGATGTAGCCGACAAGACCTTTGTACCCTCACAGCCGATGACCATAGAGATGAACTCTTTTGTCAACAAGGGTAAGCCCTTCAAGGGTGATGTGGGCATAGCTGTCTATGATGCAGAGGGTGTATGTCGACAAGTGGCTTATACCGACGATCATGCTATAGGCGGTTTTACTCAACGACTCTATGGTGGAAGTGACGCAGGCTTTATGGGGAGTGATTATCTGGTCAATCAGGCTCTGTCCGTACAGATGAATCTTTCTGGTTTGGAGGATGGATATTATCGTCTGATTCCCGTCAGTGTCGCTCTACAAGAGGATGCTTCGTGGGATGAATTCTTCGCCATGAAGAAGGCTCCCATCATCGAGGTGGAGTTGTCTAAAGGAAAAGGGCGCATCTCAGAAATCTGTTCTGCTGATGCACATTTTCAGTTGATGGCGCAGCCCAGACTCTCAGGTCAAGCAGAGCAGGGCGGAAAGGTATTAGCCTTTTTCACATTGAAAAACCTGAATGGTGTGCCTCGTGATTGTTATCTGAGGGTGCAGTTGCTCGACGAAAGCAAGGCGGTAGTGCTCAATACCCGTGTGGATGAGTTGACCGAGATAGAGGGCTTCACCGAAGCCGAGATTCCCATACTCCTTACTTTGCCAAGCAGCATCGTTCCTGGACGTTATCAGGTGCAACTATCCCTGTCGGGCGATGCTGCAGAGACGACAGATTATCCAGTCAACCTTATTCACGATAAGGATGCTGCCTATATCGAAGTGCTCAAGGCACAGGAAAAGCCTCTCATGGACCAGGTTGAAGTCTTTTTTGCAGATGACTCTAACGAGAGGATAGAGTCGGGCTGTGTTGATGTGGCTAAGATGTCCAACTTCAAAATCGCAGTCTTGCTGCGTACGACAGAAGGTCGTAGCTATGAAGGCAATGTGTATATGTACTGTGAAGACCTGATGACTCACGCAAAGACGCAGGTTAAGGGCATTGACGACTGGGTTTCTATCTCGTCTTCCGTGTCTGTGCCTCTCTTTAGCTATTGGCTACGTAAGGGCAACTTGCCATGGGAAGATGGACATACCTATCGCGTGATGGTGATGGGCGAGATAGGCGGACAGCAGGTCGAACTCGTCAACTCGCTGGCCTCCACTTATTACCTACAACGTAAGGGTGATGTCCTTACACTCTCACCTGGTACGCCTACATCTATGGGTAATGTACCTACCACTGCTCCTTCTTTCACCATCAGGCGTGAGGGCAGTAGAATCATCGTCTCTGGTACAGAACTGAAGTCGTTGCGACTATATGATGTAGCAGGTCGATTGCTCCAGCAGACGACATCTGCCGATGGCAACCACGCCGTCATCTCCTTACAAGGAGTAGGAACAGGAGTCTGTGTGCTGCGTATAGAAGCAGGTAAGCAATGTTTTTCCTATCGTATTCGATGAACAGTGAATGAAAATAAGAAATCCCCGACAGCAAGGATATCGCTTCCTGCTGTCGGGGATTCTTATGTTTTATAAGGTTACCATCATGAGCGTTATGTCTCTTTCATGATGGCTGAATACACCATACTTATTCTGCGTTGGCAAGAGCCTCACGAACCTTAGCCTCTATTTCTTCGAGAAGCTCAGGGTTGTCTTTCAGTGTCAACTTAGATGGGTCGGCACCCTGGCCGATGTTAGAACCATTATAGCTGTACCAACTACCGCTCTTCTTGATGATGTCGTGAGCCACAGCCAAGTTGAATACTTCACCTGCACGGCTAATACCTTCGCCAAACATGATGTCAAACTCAGCCTTGCGGAAAGGAGGAGCCACCTTGTTCTTGACTACCTTCACGCGTACCTGGTTGCCGATTACGTTGTCGCCGTCCTTGATGGCTGTAGCCTTGCGGATATCGAGGCGTACAGAAGCATAGAACTTCAGCGCATTACCACCTGTTGTAGTCTCAGGATTACCGAACATGATACCAATCTTCTCACGCAACTGGTTGATGAAGATACAGGTGGTGTTGGTCTTGCTGATGGTGGAAGTCAGTTTGCGGAGCGCCTGACTCATCAAGCGTGCCTGTAGACCTACGACATTATCGCCCATGTCGCCCTCTATCTCCTTCTTAGGAGTCAGAGCTGCCACAGAGTCGATGACCACGATGTCGACAGCGGCAGAGCTAATGAGTTGGTCGGCTATCTGCAGCGCTTGCTCACCATTGTCGGGCTGTGAAATCCACAGGTTGTCTACGTCAACACCCAACTTGGCTGCGTAGAAGCGGTCGAAAGCATGCTCAGCATCAATGAAGGCTGCAATACCTCCTGCCTTCTGTGCCTCTGCAATGGCGTGGATGGCAAGTGTTGTCTTACCAGAAGACTCTGGACCATAGATTTCGATGATGCGTCCCTTGGGGTAGCCACCTACACCTAAGGCCATGTCGAGGGCAATACTTCCTGTAGGAATCACTTCGATATTCTCGATATGCTCATCGCCCAACTTCATAATAGAGCCTTTGCCGAAGTCTTTTTCTATCTTCGCCATGGCTGCCTGAAGGGCTTTCAGCTTACCCTCATTGGGGTTTGCTCCCTCCTTGATTTCTTTTGCCATTTTATTTAATGTTTATTGTTTACTTTTGTGGTTTAGTGCCTCATGTCAAGTGCCTCATGTCAAGTGCTTATCCATGAAGTAAACACTAAGCATTAAACACTAAACACTATAAAATTAATCTATCTCCAAGTCACCGTCAAACTCCTCGTGCCAAGGCAGACCCTGCTTGTTGAGTTGCTCCATGAATGGATCTGGGTCAAACTCTTCTACATTCCATACACCTGGCTTCTTCCAAATGCCTTTCAGGAACATCATGGCGCCAATCATGGCAGGTACACCTGTTGTGTAGCTTACACCCTGCATACCTGTCTCGTTGTATGCCTCCTGGTGCTTGCAGTTGTTGTATACGTAATAGGTCCGCTCCTTGCCATCCTTCTTTCCGCGGATGCGGCAACCGATAGAGGTCTCGCCGTCGTAGTTCTCGCCGAGATCCTGTGGGTTAGGCAATACTGCTTTGAGGAACTGCAGTGGTACGATCTTCACCTTGGCAGTCTTGCCAGAACCATCTGCCAATGGTGCCTCATATTCTATTTCGTCGATACGGCTCATGCCGAGATTCTCGATGCAGTCGAGATAGGTGAGATACTGCTGGCCAAAGGTCATCCAGAAGCGTGCTTCCTTGATGGTAGGATAGTTCTTTACCAAGCTCTCCAACTCCTCGTGGTGCATCAGATAGCTCTCGCGAGGACCAATGTTAGGATAGGTGAGAGGTTTGTGGATTGATAGTGGGTCGGTCTCTATCCACTCGCCATTCTTGTACCAAAGGCCCTTCTGAGTAATCTCACGGATGTTGATCTCTGGGTTGAAGTTGGTAGCGAAAGCCTTGTGATGATTACCTGCATTGCAGTCTACGATGTCGAGTACTTCTATCTCGTCGAAGTGATGCTTTGCTGCGTATGCTGTAAAGATGCCCGAAACGCCTGGGTCGAAACCGCAACCGAGAATGGCGCAGAGACCAGCCTGTTCAAACTTCTCTTTGTATGCCCATTGCCATGAATACTCGAAGTGTGCCTTGTCTTTAGGCTCATAGTTGGCTGTGTCCATATAGTTGCAACCGCAAGCCAAGCAAGCATCCATGATGGTAAGGTCTTGATAAGGAAGGGCAAGATTGATGACCAACTCTGGTTTGTAGCTATTGAAGAGGGCCTTCAACTGCTCTACGTCGTCGGCATCCACCTCTGCAGTCTGGATGTCCATCTTGTAGCCTTTATCGTGGATAGACTTTACCAACTTGTCGCATTTCTCTTTGCGGCGGCTGGCTATCATGAACTCTGTGAAAACGTCCTGGTTCTGGACAATCTTGAAGGCTGCCACGGTAGCGACGCCACCTGCGCCAATCATAAGTACTCTACTCATTTATATCTAATGTTTAATGTTTTGTTTAATGTTAATGTGAGGGAAGGAATGATTATTCATCAGCTCATTTTAATTCATTTGCTGATATGCCTAAGGCATTCATCAGCGAATATCCCAATATTTCTTGGCGGAAGTTGCCACCAGGAAGAGGCTGCATCGCAAAGAGAGTGACGCGCTTCTCGTCGTCCACTTTGCGTAACATGTCGCGCAACAGGTCGTAGGCATTGCCTTCCTCTGAGTTGGGTACTATCATCACCCTTTTCACCTCCTTGGCATTGCATACTGTGCGGGCTATGTCAACCAGGAAGTCGTCCTTGCCAACCATCTTCTCTTCTGTGGGATAGGAGGAGATGATAAACTCGCCGAGACGAGCATCCTTAAAGGCTTGAGCATTTAGATCCTTTTCATAGTCTGCGGGGCAGAAGTTCTGCATCTTCTTCGACTGCTCGTTGTGTATGAGTATCACCTGTGTCTCGTGTTCGCCTTCTCTCAAACCTCCGTCAAGGGCCACGCATACAGCCCATTGTGCCATGTCGGCAGGTTGTATGCGACGGTTTATCATACGCTCGAAGTTTACGATGAGATCGAAAGCCACCTTGTCGATATAGTCGGCATCAGCAATGATGACGTTTTCGCTCCATTTGATGTTGTTGGTATTCAATGAATTCATACGTGCAAAGATACAAATTATTTTCGTAACTTGTCAAAAGTCTTGGCTAAAATATCAAAACTTTAGGTCGATAGTCATTATTTCATGTTAATTTTGCAACCAGTAGAAATCATTTAGTACAACGATAAGGAAATGAAAAGTGTTTTAGAGGGGCGTCCTGCCCTGAAGAAGGAAGTAGATAAGATAGCCGAGGTAGCTGGTTATCTTTGGCAGAATGGTTGGGCTGAGCGTAATGGCGGCAACATCACCGTCAACATCACCGACTTGGTAGACGAAGAAATGAAGGCCATGCCTGCCATCAGCGAAGTAAAGCAGATAGGTACAGCTTTGTCTGCGCTGAAGGGTTGCTATTTCTTCTGCAAGGGTACGGGTAAGCGTATGCGCGATTTGGCTCGTTGGCCAATGGACAATGGTTCTATCATTCGCATAATCGACGATTGCGCCAGCTATGAAATCATAGCCGATAATGCTGTGATGCCTACATCCGAGTTACCCAGTCATCTGTCGGTTCATGCTCGTCTTATTGAGAAAGGTTCCAACTATAAGGCTACGGTTCATACGCATCCCATCGAGCTCATTGCCATGAGTCACAACAAGAAGTTTATGGGTAAGGACGTATTGAGCAATCTGCTCTGGAGTATGATTCCTGAGACCAAGGCATTCTGTCCTCTCGGCCTTGGTATCGTGCCTTACACATTGCCTGGTAGTTTGGAACTTGCCGATGGCACCTTGAAAGAGTTAGAAGACTATGATGTTGTAATGTGGGAGAAGCATGGTGTCTTCGCCAAGGGTCTCGACGTGATGGATGCCTTCGACCAGATCGACGTGCTCTCCAAGAGTGCTAAGATATATATCAACGCTAAGTGCATGGGGTTTGAGCCTGATGGTATGAGCCAGGAGGAAATGGCTGAAATGACCCAAGCTTTCAACCTGCCAAGATAATCGTTTTTAGTAGTTTTGAAGTAGAATTTGTTTGTTCAAGCCTCTTTCCATGAAAGGGGCTTTTTTTTTGAATGGGTTAAAATGCCATCATATTATTCCAGTCGGTTATTCTTCATTTTTTTTCTCCCCCTGCTTCATTTTCGGTTCATGATTCTCTTATAATAGACAGAATTTTCGCATGTACGGAAGTTATAGTAGTTAAAGAAGCACTCCCTTCGGTCGTTAGAAATTATAGCCAACACCTTTTTCGCTCGTATATTATGATTATCAATGTAAGGAATAATATTTCGAAATACTCAATTATTTTCATGTTTCGTAAACACTTTGAGAATATTTTACCTTTTCCTAAAATTATTTTCGTACTTTTGCAAGCGTATTTACTTATTTATAATAATGTATGGCAAAGAAAGATGTAAACAGATTGA
>ULTW01026181.1_pt1 | contig 54504 bp, 45 predicted proteins | sample 1957961 | NCBI WGS metagenome assembly ULTW01 (sample SAMEA4835744, study PRJEB28245) | human gut metagenome | biome: gut microbiome; material: fecal sample | place: Denmark | collected 2008 | reverse complement strand
GCCGCCGATATCTATTGGGCACGTTCGCAGGTGAGTCAGGTAGTGGAACAGTTGGAGAAAGAACTGCCTAAGAACACCGAAACCGAGATGGGACCTATTGCCACCGGATTAGGCGAAATCTACCACTATACCATTCGTGCCAAGGAGGGATACGAGCATAAATACTCGCTCACCCAGCTCCGAACCATGCAGGACTGGATTGTGCGCAAACAGCTTTCCGGAACCCCGGGCATTGCCGAAGTAAGCGGTTGGGGCGGCTATGTCAAGCAATACGAGGTGGCTATCAATACCGACCAGCTGAACGCCAGCGGAGTCTCCGTGAGCGAGGTGTTTGATGCCTTGCAGCGCAACAATGCCAATACGGGTGGCAGCTACATTGAGGAGAATTCCAACCAGTATTATATCCGAGGCATCGGTGTCGTGAAGAATCTGGAGGATGTTGCCAACATCACGGTGAAGACTGTGGATGGAACGCCAGTCAAGGTGGGCGATGTGGCAAAGGTTCAGTTGGGCCATGCCACCCGTTTCGGAGCCGTTACCCGCAATGGTGAAGGCGAGGTGGTGGCAGGTATCGCCATCATGCTCAAGGGCGAGAACTTCCAGGAAGTTATCAAGAATGTAAAGGAACGAATCAATCAGATTCAGAAATCACTTCCGGAAGGAGTGGTGATCGAACCGTTTATCGACCGTACCAATCTGGTGGATCGGGTAGAGGGCACCATCGCCCGCAACCTCATAGAAGGTGGACTCATCGTTATCTTCGTACTTGTTATCTTCCTAGGTAACTGGCGAGCCGGACTTGTCGTAGCAAGTGTCATCCCACTGAGTATGCTCTTTGCCTTCGGTATGATGAAGACCTTTGGCATCGACGGAAACTTGATGTCGCTGGGAGCCATCGACTTTGGTATGATAGTGGATTCTGCGGTCATCATTGTTGAAGCTGTGGTGACACATATCAATACCGGTCATTTCTCGCAGCCGGAAGTTCGTGCTGCTTATCTTGCTCAATGTCAGAATGGCGGAGTAGCAACCCCATTTGCCCTGACTCAGAAACAGATGGACGAGGAAGTTCATTTCTCTGCTTCCCGAATCCGACAGAGTGCTGCGTTCGGTGAAATCATCATTATGATTGTATATATTCCGCTGATGACACTGGTAGGAATCGAAGGAAAGATGTTCCGTCCGATGGCACTTACGGTATTCTTTGCCATTCTGGGTGCCTTCATTCTTTCGCTTACCTATGTGCCGATGGCAAGTTCGCTGATGTTAAGTCGAAAGGTTCATACCCGAAAAACATTCTCCGACCGCGTGATAGAAAAGTTGCAGGCATGGTACCGTCCGGTTCTCGACTGGGTCTTGGCACGTAACAAGGATGTCATCACTGGTGCTGTGGCTCTTTTCTGCGTCAGTATCGTGGGCTTCAAATATCTGGGAGGCGAATTCATCCCAAGTCTGGAAGAAGGTGACTTTGCCGTGGAGATGAGTATGTCGCAGGGAACTTCATTGTCGCAGATGGTAGAGAGTTGTACCAAGGCTGAAAAGCTGCTCAAGAAGGAATATCCTGAGATTAAGCAGGTTGTGAGCCGTATAGGTAGTGCTGAGATTCCTACAGACCCGATGCCGGTAGAACGTGCCGACATCATGATTGCACTGAAACCGAAGGCTGAATGGACCTCTGCCAAGACTACTCCAGAACTGATGGAGAAGATGGAGGAAACCTTGCGTGCCATTCCTGGATTGGAAGCAGAGATTTCTCAACCCATCCAGATGCGCAACAATGAGCTGCTGACAGGTATCAAGCAGGATGTGGCTATCAAGATATTTGGTGATGATCTGGACGTGCTCACTCAGCAGGCAGGCAAGGTGAAGAAAATGATAGAAGATGTGCCGGGCGTGAGCGGTATCTTTGTGGAGGAAGTTGCCGGTTTGCCTCAGATCCAGGTAAAATACAACCATGAGAAGATGGCAGCCTACGGGGTTAGTGTGGATGATATCAGTGAGATATTGGAAACCACCTTTGCCGGAGCCGTAGCTGGTTCTCTCTACGAAGGCGACAAGAAGTTTGATATCGTGCTGCGTATGGATCCTTCGCAGCGCAACGTAGAGGCGCTTGAGCAATTGAGCATACCTCTCAAGGATGGTACGGATATTCCGTTGTCTCAGGTGGCAGATATTGATTATTCACCAGCGCCGGCTCAGGTTTCTCATGAAGATGGTGCCCGCCGCATCTATGTTGGATTCAACGTGAAGGGCAGGGATGTGCAGAGTACCGTGGAGGATATCCAGGAGATTCTCGATGAAAAGCTGAAGTTGCCGGATGGCTACTATTATAATTATGGTGGTGAATTTGAAAACCTGCAGAGTGCAACCAACCGTCTGATGGTAGTGATACCGATAGCACTTGTCATTATCTTGCTGTTGCTCTATGCTACGGTGAAGAATGTTCGTGAGTCGCTCTTCGTCTTCTCTGCCATTCCGCTGGCAGCCATCGGAGGCGTCTGGGCTTTGTGGCTCAGAGGAATGCCTTTCAGCATCTCGGCAGGTGTCGGATTCATAGCCCTCTTTGGTGTAGCGGTGCTCAATGGAATCGTACTTATCGGACAGATGAACCAGATGCAGCGTGAAGAAAAGACTGCTGACAAACTGTCAGTATCCAGTGGAGTGACAGAATTGATTCATCATCGCATCATCGAGAGCTGTATGGTTCGCTTGCGTCCTGTCTTGATGACGGCACTTGTTGCCTCTATGGGTTTCCTGCCGATGGCACTTTCCCAGGGTGATGGAGCAGAGGTACAGCGCCCACTGGCTACGGTGGTGATAGGTGGTCTTATAACCAGTACACTGCTCACCTTGCTGGTGTTGCCTGCTATCTACAAGACATTCACCAAGAAATAGGCAATTAACAAGAAATAGGCAATTAAGAAGATAACATAAAACATTTAGGATGAACAAGAGAAAAAAGAAAACTATATTCGGGCTGGCAGCAGTTTTGATGCTGCTGGCTCCTTCAGAGGCAAAGGCTCACCTTTTCGATGCCTCCATTCCCGGTACGAAGATGACTTTGGAGCAGTGTTTCCAGTTGGCAGATAAGCAGAACCTGACGTTGCAGGCTGGACGAAAATCGATAGAACGTGCCAAGGTAATGGAAGGAACGGCATGGGATGTGGACAAGACGGAGATTGCTTTCGGACAGAATCCGGCTTCAAGCGGCGATACTGACAATGCTCTTGCATTTTCACAGGGCATCGAATTTCCAACGGTTTATACCGCCCGCCGTGGTCAGCTTAAGGCAGAAACTCAGGCTGAGAAAAGTCGTCTTGGTGTAACTGATCAGCAGATTAAGCTTGAGATTGCTTCTGCTTATTATGCAATGCTCTATCAGACCCATCGTCTGAGCATCCTTCAGCGCCAGGATTCTATCCTCGACCGTTATTGCGATGTAGCCGAGAAGCGTTACAAGGCAGGTGAAGCCAGACAGCTGGAGTTCCTTACAGCCGAGCGCTTGCGTAACGAAAACCATTTAGAGATGGTAAATGTGAAGAGTGATGCTGAGAACAAGCAGTTGGAACTGATGGCATTATTGAATACCGATCAGCCTGTTTTGCCAGCCGAATCTTATCTCATTGCACTGGAATCTCCTGTCAGCGGAACCTTCAACTATCAGCAGACTGCTGATGCGCAGTATCAGCAAGACCGTCTGAAGGCACTCGATAAGGAGGTGAAGTGCGCCAAGACTGGTTATGCGCCATCTCTTTCGCTTACGCTCCGTACCCAGGCACTCATTTCCAGTTGGGATCCTTACCACATCGACCGTCAGCGTTTTACCGAGGGTAACTTCTTCGGCTTTGAGATTGGAGTAGGCGTGCCTCTCTTCTATGGTGCTACCAAGGCAAAGGTGAAGGCTGCCAAGAAGAATCGTGAGGTAGCAGAACTGGAGATGCAGCAGGAGTGGAGAGAAAAGGAACGTGATTATCGCCTAGGCTACAACCGTTTCCAGAATGCAGCCAAACGCATGGCTTATTATAACGGCGAGAACATTTCTAAGGCAAAAGAAATCGTTCGCCTTAGTACTGCCGAGTATGAGAGTGGCGAAATCAGCTATGTGGAGTATGCCAATGCCTTGCAGGAAGCGATAGACATGGGTATGAAGCATGCCGATGTCATCAATGAATATAATGAGGCAGCCTTGGCTTTGCTGGGGCTTTCGAATAATCTGTAAGAAACAAAAAAAGTCATATCCCTTTGATTGGGGGTATGACTTTTTTGTTTTAGAACACTCTTCCGAAGATCATCTTGATGAAAGTCTTGCCTAAGATTCTGGCATCAAACCACCATGAACGATGCTCCAGGTAGTATAGGTCCATATCCAGGCGGCGCAACATCTTCTCCATCGTATCTGTGTATCCGTTATAGAGGGTTGCGTAGGAAGTAACACCAGGGCGAATCTGATACAGATTCTTATATCTAGGGTCACGCTCCATAATCTGGTCTATGTAGAACTTTCGTTCGGGTCTAGGACCAATAAACGACATATCGCCACACAACACATTCCAAAGCTGAGGAAGCTCATCCAGATGGTGTTTTCTCAGAAACTTGCCTATACGTGTAAGTCGCTTATCTTTTTTATGGGAACAGAGCTGAGGACCATTCTTTTCTGCATCCACCGTCATGCTTCTGAATTTATAGATGTTGAAAGGGCGCCCAAACCGTCCGATTCGTTCCTGCTTGAAAATAGCTGGTCCACCATCTTCACATCTTACCATTATATATATTAGAAGCATGAGAGGCGAAACGAGCAGTAAGCTGATGGTTGCTAACAGAAAGTCGCCAACTCGCTTGACGTTTCGCTCCATAGCACTCATACCATCTGCTATGACTTCTGTTTTAACAATACTATTTCTCATATAGAGTTATTCCATTTACTATATAAACGTAAAGTTGTGCCATATATTATATTTAGCTATCCTTTTCTTTTAACAAAGCAGTAACTATCCAGTTCTCGCTTCATTAGCTTCAGAATGTAAGTTGGTAAAAACAAAAAAGCAAAGTAGAAGCAAGCCTTCAACCATCCATACCCCAGAATGCTACGATAAACAGCTATATTGTATTTAGCAAGTGATATCTTGCTGCTGGATATGGAATGCTTGTGGCGGCAATACACAGCCAGCGGCTGGCTGGGGTAGGAATAACACACCTTGCAATCTTTCAGAATCTGCAGGAAAAGTGCCCAGTCCTGTCGCTTGCGCAAAGTGGGCATATAGTATTTTCTGCCCAGCAGTTGGGTATCATAGATAGCAGTGAGGCAACCTATTTTATTATCCCGCTTCATCATGGAGAAGGTGATTTTAGGCGGTGCGATATTGATGCCTACAGATTTTTGTTCGTTAAAATTAAAGATGATGTATGAGGCACAGGATAGAGCACACTGTTTCTGGTTCATGAATGCGATTTGCTTTTCCAGTTTATCCGGTGTCCACCGGTCGTCACTATCACAGAAAGCGATGTATCTTCCCCTGGCACGTTCTATGCTCTTGTTCCGGGCGTATCCTGCTCCATGGTTGTGGTCAAGATAGAGCACATCCACCCGGTTATCCCTTTCCTCTATCTTGTGCAGAATATCCAGAGTTACCGGATCCGTGGAACCGTCATCTGTAATCAGCAATTCCAGATCAAGATAGGTTTGGTCAAGGATACTACTTATGCTGTCGGCAAGATATTTGCCGGCATTATAAGTGGGCATGATAACTGATACTAACCTGTTCCTATCCATTCTCTTTTATCCTTTTATATTATAACGAACAAAACTGCTTAATATTGTAAAAGAAGCAAGATGCTTTTACAGAGGTCTTACGTAATCTTCTAGAAACAATTTGTAAGCTGTTGCAACAATGCGACTTACGTAGAATAGCAAATTATATTTATTTATATGTGAGAAATACTCTTTTGTATAGAAATAGAAGAGCTTGATCTCCATTTTCTGCTTTTTGCGCCTATTCTCCTTGCTTCTTGAGGATGAGTCGTCTCTCTTGCGAATATAGTAAATGGCGGATGGAGGTGTAACGTTTATTTGTTTGATACCTGCCGATACCATAAACATAAAGAAGGAATCTTCGCCATGAGATAAATTCGTGCTAAAGCGAATATCACCAATCAATTGGCGGGGAATAAGCTTGCAGCAAGCACTAGACAGCAGGCTGCGATGACGGAAAACATTCTTTTTCTTCCCTACATCATATCGCTGATAAGCCGAAGAGAGATAATGATCTGCCACATTTTCAACTTGTCCTCTGAAAGCAATCATATTGGCAACAGTGATTCCATTGTCGCAACTGTTTTTGCTTAATTGTTCCAGATAGTTTGGACTTACAAGATCATCATCGTCAATGAAAGTTAGGTATTTACCTTTTGCAAAATCTATGCCTAGATTTCGAGCAAACGAAACACCTTTGTGCTCACTATAAATCAAATGAACCTTCATCTTATAATTTTTCAGATATTCCTTTATATTGGCATAATAAGGTTCTTTGTCTCCATTCAAAACGAGGCAAACCTCATACGCATCCTTGCCTAAAGTTTGCTGCTCCAGGCTATCTAAACACATCCTGAGTAATTCTCCAGGAGCGTAAGTTGGTATGATGATACTTATTTCAGGTGTCATAAACTATTTAATTCTCATTACATTTAGCATATTCTATTTTGATACCTCCAATTTCAGCTGCAATTTGCGAATAGGAGGATGCCACGCTACCCAATATTTTTTTAGTCTTACTTAGACAGAATAAATCCACTACAGCGAATTTCATACCTTCGAGAGAGTCTCTACTGGTATCATCCATTAATGTAATGACTCTTCCAGGAAATTTATCTTGCAGTTTTTTTTTTACCTTCTCATCATCACTAGCCACATAAAACTTCACAGTATCATCTTTTTCTATTTCAAGTTGCATAAGATGGACAAAAACATCTATTGGTGAAGAATTGATAGAAGCTATGTTGTCTGTTCTTCTGATATGAACACCAATCATATTTTTCGAGAAAGTCGAGGTTATTTGATCAATCCGCAGCTGAAGATCTCTTTTCGGAACGAATATGTTCTGAATTTGATAATCCGTACACATAGGATAGCAAGAAATCAAGAGTAGGTTGCCCTTATAATTACTTTTCAACTTCTGATAGATATCTCCTTCTCTATAGATGCTATGATTGAAAACTACCTGCTCATTACCCAACCGAAGGAACCATTTTCTCAAGAGATAATCCTTGGTTCCGTTGATATGATATAGCCATTGCGTATTATCTATCAGATGCACTTTTTCTATATGAATAGGTTCGAATAAGTCGGCAAAGTTTGCCTTGAGTCCTCTACTGTTGTTCCAATAGATGGATAGCGAACAGTTATAGTGCTTTGCTATCGCAATGGTAGTTGCGATAGCTCTCAGTCGATTGCAAAGTCCTCCTGTCGGGATTATTTTTATTTCCATTTTATTCCGCTTTTATTTCATTTTTTATGGCATCTAGAAAACCGTGGCCATATAATGAGTCTGGTTCCACATAGTTTCCTTCGCCCCATTCGTTCCAAGAACGCAAGAATAGAATTTTCTTATCTTCCGGTTTGTTTCTAATAATTTGAAGTGCCCCTCTGATATGCTCCTCAAAATTCTGTGGGGTAGCGTTTACGTATATCCCCTCATGCTTGCCTGCTCTTGGAGTTCTGTCCCATTGTGGGAAGAGAGTAGGGAATACATTGTTCCATTGGTCTTCGGGCATATAGAAATGCTTCATCACTTTCGGATAATCATATTTCAACGGAGGCAGAAAGGAAAACTTCTTTTGTAATGCTCTTCGAATGATGCGACAATATTTTCCTTGATACACCATTTCTGCACGGTTTTTTCCCATTGGATTAATGCCATCAAATCCTAGTTTGATAAAGCTTTCATAAACCTCAGAAGCACTGTCCAGATTAGGAACCACTCTGCTCAAAGAGCCATCTTCATTGCGCTTTATGGTGGTTGTGGCTGAGCACATAGCAACGAAGTAAATACCTTTCAATCCGCTTTCTTTGGCTAAGTCACGCCAGAGATGGATAAAATGGGTTATATCTTTAAAGTGGTAAGGGTCGAATATCAAGAACAGTGGCTTTCCATCTACTGTAATGTAGCGATGGTCTTTGAAAGCTTTTAGAACATAATGAAAGTGAGCAATATAATCATCGTCTCCAGGATATTTCTGTTCGCAGATCATCTGGTTGCCACCATTGTTCTTCCATGTTCCTGTTTTCCAGTCATGGTTTGCCCATGCCAGGCAGAAAGGAAAATCTGGCTTGCCGGAATTTAGTACTTCATCGAAAGGACGCTGCAACAGGCGCTTTCCATTACCCATCCAGTAATGCCAGTAGCAGAAACCTTCTATACCTGCTTCGCGAGCCAAATCAGCCTGCTGTTCGCGAGTCTCAGGCAAACGAAGATCATAGAAACCTAAATCTGCCGGTATTCTGGGCTGATAGTGCCCATGAAAAACCGGACGAGCCTTGGCTACATTCGTCCATTCTGTGAATCCCGGTCCCCAAACCTTGTCGTTTTCGGGAATCGGGTAAAACTGTGGCAGGTAAAATGCTATAACTCTTGCTTTCATTGTATTTCTTTATTTAAAATCTCACGATATCACCTAATCCATAATGAGGCAAAGCGAGATACATTTGGAATATTGATAATAATACCAGGACTGTTATTCCCATCCATTTCTGTTTGAATGTATATACGATCCCTGAAAATAAGAAAATGTTTACGATACAGTATAACTGACTGATTCTCAAAGCTAGAACTGGGAGAAAAGCCAAACTTGTATGCAAGAACAGCCCTAGTGCCACTATTTTTATTACAACATTATAGTTTTCATTGAAGGCGGTGATTGTCTTTCGAAAATATAATGTGTAGTAAAACAACATCACGGAGACAAGGTGTACAGGATCAAAGACATTTATGTTTACTGTCATTTTTCCTTTTTCCATTGCCTGCTGGTAGATGGCTAGTTTGTTACCGATAAGTGGAATATCAGTATTCAGTAGCATACTGATACCACCGAAATATATGAGATAGCTTAGGGGTATGAGCAACGCTATTAATATACTTCCTTTTCGGTTGAAATCTTTATTGCCAAACACGAGTGTTGGTAGCAGAGCTAAGGAGGAATAGTGGAAGAATGAGCCAACTATGATCAGCAGTAATGCTTTTCTTTTTTCTTTTTTAGCTATGTGGTACACAGCCAACAAGAATAAAGCAGACACAACTCCAGCTCTGATTTGTGTCATTTCATGCAATACAAAGTAGAAACTTATATATAACATCATTGGCACGAAAATGCATTGCAAGTTTTTTTTGAATGCATATAGCTTGATAGTGACACCAAGGAATGCATAAACTAAAAACAAAAGATGCACATTATCTGTAAATACATTTAGAACAGCAGATATGAGAGTAAACGATGGTTCTACCATACCCATCTCAGAACTCTGATAATAATGATGGAAAGAATACTCGTAATTTTCAGAATCAGGATCCAGACCTATTTCGCGTAATCCTGCTATGAGAACCATAACGAATCCCATCAAGATATATAGAAAAAATCTATATCTCTTGATGTAATCTTCAAGATAACAAAGTATTATCGTTATCAAAAGTACTGATAGTAAAATGTATCCCATAATTTATTGTTTCCTTTATAATACTATTTGCCTTTTATTCACTACCTTATGAATCAGTGAATGCAATAATTTTCGTTCGGCTTCCGAAAAGCCCCATACGTATATCAATATTGACATTACCATAACTGAAGAGATCACGATTAGCCCAAATCTTTGAAAACCTGCTATCGGTAACTGCAGCAAGAACAGTTCCAACATACTCGTTATGCCCAGTATGAAGAAGGCAGGAAGTATCAGATGTTTATAATAACTTCTCAGCTTCAGTTCTGGAACAGCTTTTCTCAGCATCACCAATCTTATATTGTGAGCTATCAGACACAAGACTATCATTACGATAAAGATAGTATAAGAAGGACAGTCTAGTATAAACAGTCCCCAACAAACTGGAATGTTCATAATGGTAAGACTTTCTACATATAAACTATACTTTCTGATCTTTCCTGTAGCTTGCATAATGATAGTTATCGGATTATGTAAAGTCAAAACAATCGTATATATGATATAGAGTCTGCAAAAGAGTATGATTTCCGGAGTGCTGTATCCTAACCAGAATTGCAGTACATATTCCGTTTCCAACATCAAAGGCATTGCAACCAAACACAGCAAATACAAAATTGCCTTATTGGCATAAAAATAAAGTTGCTGCATATATAGCATATCCTGGCACGAATAGGATTTGATTAATGTTGGACGGAATGCAACAACTATACTATTGCTCAACGTGTTGATGGCATTGTATAATTGGTTGCCAATACAAAATGCAGCATTTACCAGTGGACCAAAGAAGATATTGAGCAAAATGATACTTCCCTGAGTCATGCCCATTCCAGACAAAGCACCATAAAATGTCCATCCAGAGAATGATATCAATTCTTTGTATAGCCCCTTGTCTATTCCTTTTATATATCTGCATTCGATGTATTTGCGAGAAGCAATCAGCATATAAACTACCATCACTAATCCTGATTCAATCATCATGGCTCCACTATATAAAATAAGATGATCGAAACCAAACATACAGATCAAAGCCGCAATCATCAATTTTATGAAACAATCTACAGAAGATACGAGTGCATATACTCCCATATCTTCATTAGAGAAGATTGCTCCTACATATGGAATCTGAAGTAAGGTAAAAACAAACGAGAATATAGAAAACTGGAACACCCAGCTTGCAGCAGACAGCCTATCTACAGGTATTGTCATTTGTGTGGAAACGAACCAATTTCCTACAAGTTCAAGGACAAGGATTGTGATAATCGAAAACACAATAACTAAATTCACACTGGCAGAGAATATTCTGGTTAGCTTTTCCTTTTCACCTATCCCCATAGCATAAGAATAGAAACGCTGTGTAGCCATTGCAAGGACACTACTGATGCAAGTACCAGTGGTAACCACTCCGGCCACAGCATTGTAGATTCCATAATCCTCTGTGCCAAGACCTTTCAATACCCAGCGCACTATATAGAGATTTACAATAGTAATAATGAGCATTCTGGCGAATAGCACCAAAGTATTGGTTGCAATTCGCTTGGAATAGTTGCTATGATTATGTTCATTCATTTTGCTCATTATTATTATTGTTTCTACTCACTAAAAATCAATTTTCTAATGGAATATACTGTCACGACGATGAATGCGATGAATGTCATTCCGAGAACAAACAGCATTCTCTTTGGTCCTGCTGGCTTCAATGGTACAGATGCACTCTGCAGGGTCGTAAAGGCTGGAGTCTGCATCAGAAGTTTTGCCTGAGCCTGCTGCACCTGAGCCTGAAGACTCGTGTATGTGTTGTAAAGCAACTGCATCTCATTCTCCATATCGTTGGCTTTCAGGCGGTAACTTTCCAATACCACATCCTGGTTGGCATCAGAATAACTGCCATACTGCTGTCTGATGCGCTCATATTTTGACTTGGCATCACTGCTTAACTTCTTGTAGTACTCTAAGTCTTTCTTCGCTTTTTGGGTACGATAGTCGGTGATGAAATTCTGAAGCTTAGCCTGAACCGTATCAGCAAGGGTTGCACATATCAGAGGATCCTGATCTTCTACGGAGATAGAAATCACATAGTTCTTCTTATCAATATCACATTTGATGTTTTTGCTCATAAGTCGGGCTATCTGATCCTGACGTCGGGTAAGTTGGAAAGGATTAGCTTTTCCGTTTTTACTTACGGGTGTAGAATCAGGTGTATCAAACAGCTGTTTTACGGAATTATACGCTTTTGTCCACCAAGGTGTCTGTCGCTTGGTGGCAAGGTAATCATAATAGGTAGTGTTGATACTTCCATCCTTAGATTTCACCTTGACATCAAACATACCTACCATAAAATCGTTGGATTCAATCAACTCCGGATAGAGTTCCGGAAAGATGGCATCTCCGTTTGCTGAGCTTCCCCCTAAGTCGAAACCGAATGAAGAAGCAATATCACCTAATGAACTCGAACTGAAGCTTGATATTTCCGGAGCCAATTTTGCTGTACTAGAATAATACCTTGGCACACAGAGGATGAGAAGGCAAGAGAGAACGAATGTGATAGGAAGAGCTATAAGATACTGTTTCTTATGCTTCTTCATTTCCTTAGCTATTGCCAACACATCTATTTGTTTGAGATGTTCTTCTTTATTTTCCATTGTTTATCTTGTTTACAAAAACCTTTCTAATCTAATTCTTATATAATGTAACGAATGTATTGTTGAATTATTGTATTTTGGCGAATTTTATCTTTCCGATTCAGGATTATAGCCCGACTTTTCGTAAGGAATGTTAAAGTAACTGCAAAAACTACAATAAAATGAGTGCTTATTCAGTTTTATAGATAAAACATTGATATGAAGAAAGTTTTCTGTTTAGTTTCGCTTTGCCTCCTCACCGTAGCGTGTCCGCAATCAGTGAAGGCTCAATATGGTTGGCAGGAAGATGCGGAACCTGCAAAATTAAGACTCGATAGTGCTCTGGAATACCGGATAGATATACAGTCTGCTTTTTCAAAGGGCAAAACACCCCTTTGGCTCAATGCCAATCGGTATGGTTTAAGTTCTCTGAAAGAGGCGAATGCCTATCTGAGAGGTAGTTTGATACGCCCTCTATCCACAGATGATCATCACAGATGGGGAGTAGGTTATGGTGTAGATTTGGTATTGCCCACTCATTTTACCAGTAAATTTATTGTGCAGCAGGCTTTTGCAGAAGTAAGATGGCTGCATGGTGTGCTCAGTGTGGGTGCTAAAGAATATCCGATGGAATTGAAGAACCAGACGCTTTCCAGTGGTAGCCAGACGCTGGGCATTAACGCTCGACCTGTACCGCAGGTAAGATTAGCCTTACCGGAATATTGGACGCTACCTATTTTAAATCATTGGGTTCAACTCAAGGGACATATCGCTTTTGGAAAATTCACCGATGAAAACTGGCAGCATGATTTCACCCAGCGCAAATCCAAGTATTCGGAAGGCGTGCTCTATCATAGCAAGGCAGGCTATCTGCGAATTGGAAACGATGCCGCATTCTGCCCTTTGAGTATCGAATTGGGCTTGGAAATGGCAGCACAGTTTGGTGGCAAGCCATACACCTATGATGGAAATGGCGGACTCAAATGCAAGGCTACAGAAGGTGGATTAAAGGGAATGTGGCATGCTTTTATTCCTGGCGGTCATGATGATGGTGAAGGTCAGTATGCCAATATTGCCGGCAACCAGTTGGGGTCTTGGCTCATGCGCATCAACTATAATGCTGACACTTGGAAGTTGGGCGTTTATGCTGATCATTTCTTCGAGGATGACAGTCAGATGTTTATGCTTGATTATAATGGATATGGCGAAGGAAAGGAGTGGCAGAGCAAGAAAAGCCATCGCTTCTTTATGTATTCCCTCCAGGACATGATGCTGGGTGCGGAACTGAATATCAAATATGGCAGATGGATTCGTAATGTCGTGTTAGAATATATCCATACCAAATATCAGAGTGGACCATATAACCATGATCATACCGTGAATATTCCTGATCATTTGGCTGGAATGGACAATTATTACAATCACAGTAACTATACTGGCTGGCAGCATTGGGGGCAGGTAATGGGTAATCCGCTCTATCGTTCGCCAATCTATAATACAGATGGAAAGATTGAGGTGAAGGATAACCGTTTCATCGCCTATCACCTGGGATTCGATGGTCAGCCTTCCGATAAATTCGGCTATCGTGTACTTGCCTCCTATCAGAAGGGATGGGGAACCTATGTCCTGCCATTTACGAAGAAGCATCATAATGTCAGCTTCATGGCAGAAGGCAGCTACCACTTCTTGAGAAGATATACGGTAAAGGCAGCTTACGGAATGGATTTCGGCAGTACAGAGATGCTGGGCCACAATAGAGGATTCCAGATTACCCTGACAAGACAAGGCATCGTCAAGTTCTAACTTTATGAAAGTGAAAAGATTATGAAAAGAATGATATATTTGACAGCAGCTATCAGTCTGGTACTGAGTTCCTGTACCCTAGAGACGAGCGATAATGGAGATTTTGATGGATTCTGGCATCTGGAACGGGTAGATACGTTGGCTACGGGCAACTATCTCGACCTTTCCAAGGAACGAGTATTCTGGGGAGTGCAGCATAAGCTGATATCTTGTGCCAGTATTACCCCCACGAATATGTACAGTTTCCGTGGCTATTATTTCCGATTCGAACAGACTGGTGACAGTCTGATCCTGCATTCGCCTTACAAGAACAACTGGCATCAGGATCATGGAGAAAATGGTGGAGATATTCCTGCAACCGTTGTGAATGACAGCATCAGAAGCTATGGTATCAATAATCTGCGAGAAGCTTTTTACAAAGAGAAGCTCAAGGGCGATAAAATGATGCTCCGCTCTAAGATGTTGAGGCTATACTTCACCAAATTCTAGATTCTCTATAAAATATTTGGTATTTTGAAAACTTCTGTGTATTTTTGCACAAAATAAATATTTAAAACTGATAGTTATGGAACCAAAATTAGGAGATATGATGAAGGTAAATCCTTCTTTAACAGGTTTGACCGATTGGATTGAGGGCCAGGTTATTGATGTAGAGCACAATCCTTTTATGGGATTGGTTATTTCCATCAAGGATAATTTGGGCAGAATATTCTTTGGACAGTCTAAATATTTTAAGATAGCATAATGTTTGCAATATCGATGTAGCAAATAAACAAGAAAGGAGTTAATTATGAAGGAAAAGAAATTAAAAGTATTCGCTCTTCCTATTGAGGAGTTTGAAAAGAAATATCCTGTAAGCTATTCGATAGTTGTACCAGGAATTCCTGAGGGACATGTTGCAAAGGTAGTTTCTGTTCGCCCTTGCTAGACTTTTATAATCTCTGTAGATATGCAAAAGATTAGTAAGAAGCATCCATGTAGAGTAAATACAATCCAAACAGATTGCGTTATTACTCTTTTTTTTGAAAGAAAGAAGGGTGTATTGGTAGATGAGGGGGTAAATGAATAAGAAAAATCGCCCTGAAAGGTGAAGCATCGTTTATGCTTGTTCCTTTCAGGGCGATTAAAATATTAAAGTATTATTGTATCTTTAGCCTATATTACAAGATCTTGTGATACAAGGCGATGATATCCTCCTTAGAAACCTCGCGAGGGTTACCTGGAGTACATACATCGGTGAATGCCTGCTCGGCAAGGGCAGGGATGTCAGCCTCTGTGATGCCCAATTCGCTGAGATGCTGTGGGATACCTACCAACTTAGACAACTCCTCGATAGCATTGCAGGCTGCCTCTGCTGCCTCCTGGTCGGTCATACCATCCTTGTAAACACCAACAACCTTGGCAATCTGTACATACTTAGGTACACTTACCTCCATATTGAAACGCATCACGGTAGGAAGCAGGATGGCACATGCTACTCCGTGAGGAACATCATGAAGGGCACTCATTGGGTGAGCCATACCATGGTCAACGCCCAAACCAACATTAGAGAATGCCATACCGGCAATATACTGAGCTACAGCCATACCGTTGCGCCCCTCAGGATTGGTTGGATCATTCACTGCGATAGGCAGGTACTTATGAATCATCTCGATAGCCTTGAGCTCGAACATATCACTCATCTCCCAAGCTGCCTTGGTAATCAAACCTTCGATAGCGTGAGTCATCGCATCCATACCGGTTGCTGCGGTGAGACCCTTTGGCAAAGAGTACATCAGCTCTGCATCTACGATAGCAACGGCAGGAATATCGTTAGGATCCACGCATACCATCTTCTGCTGGCGCTGCTCGTCGATAATCACATAGTTGATGGTTGTCTCAGCTGCGGTTCCAGCTGTAGTAGGAAGAGCTACGATAGGCAAGCACTTGTTCTTGGTAGGAGCCACACCCTCCAGAGAAACGATGTCGGCAAACTCTGGGTTGGTAACAACCACGCCGATACCCTTTGCCGTATCCATAGAACTACCACCACCGATAGCGATAATGAAGTCTGCCTTGGCATTCTTGCAAGCCTCAATACCAGCAGTAACATTAGAAACTGTTGGGTTTGGCTTTACGTCATCAAATACCTCGTAAGCGATGTCAGCCTCGTCAAGTACGTCAAGTACCATCTTGGCAACGCCAAATTTCATCAAGCCCTTGTCTGTTACAACCAAAGCTTTTTTCCAACCACGACTAGCGATTACTGTAGGAAGCTCCTTGCGGGCACCTGGACCGAAATAGGAAACTTCATTAAGAATGAATCTGTTTACCATAAATGTCTTTGTTTAAGATTGAATTTATTAATTAATAATATATTTAGTATATCTATATTGCCATAAGATTGTTTATATGCGACAAAGATACAGCTTTTCTGTGATTCCGCCAAGTTTTTCAGCCAAAAAATCATCGGGTAGGGCAAAGATTAAAGGCTTATCTCAAAAAATCGGGTGTTTTCTCGCTTTTTCTCTTCTACTATTTTGCTCTCTCAAAATAAAAGCGTAACTTTGCAAAGCAAATAATTAGAAACAATAACATCAACTTATGAAGAAGACTTATTTATTACTTTTAACCGGACTCATTAGCTCATCAGCATGGGCAGATGGTACTTTAGGAGGCTACTTCTACAATCAGCAGGCTGCGCCTACGGGATGGGAGTGGCAAAGTCCTGATTCCGTAGCTGTCAACAAGCAGCAGCCGCATGCTTGGTTCTTCTCGTTCCGCAATGTAGAAGAGGCGAGAAAGGTTTTACCTGAAAACAGTTCTTACTGGAAATCTCTCGATGGATTATGGAAGTTCCATTGGGCTCCAAATCCTGATGAGCGTCCTAAGGATTTCTACCGTACAGACTATGATGTTTCTCAGTGGGACGACATCAAGGTGCCGATGAACTGGAATCTGGCTGGACTGCAGAAAGATGGAAACAACAAGTATGGAGATCCGCTCTATTCTAATCAGCGTGTCATCTTCCAGCACTCCTGGAAGCCGATGAACGACTGGAAGGGTGGAGTGATGCGTACACCTCCTACCAACTGGATGACCTATCGCAACCGCAATGAGGTGGGGTCTTATCGCAGAACCTTCTCCGTTCCTGCAGACTGGAAGGGTCAGCAGATCTATCTGAACTTCGATGGTGTAGATTCATTCTTCTACCTATATATAAATGGTAAGTATGTGGGATTCTCCAAGAACTCACGCAACCTGGCTGAATTCGACATTACACCTTATCTTAATAAGGAGGGTGAGGAGAATACCGTAGCTGTGGAGGTTTATCGCCATTCAGACGGTTCTTTCCTGGAGAGTCAGGATATGTTCCGCTTGCCTGGTATCTTCCGCACCGTTGCTCTGGTTGCCAAACCACAGGTTCAGGTAAGAGACATCAAGGCTATTCCTGACTTGGATGAAACCTACAGCCATGCCACCTTGCATATCTCTGCCCAGTTGCAGAACCTTTCCAAGAAGGCAATCAAGGGTTATACCTTGCAGTATTCACTCTATGCCAACCGTCTCTATTCCGATGACAATGACTTGATGGAAGGCGTTACAGCTTCTACTCTTCTCGTAGGAAAACTGAATTCCAAGGGCGAGATAGTTCTGGAGACTACGCTCGATGCAGCCAACAAGGTGAAGCTCTGGAGTGCAGAAGCTCCTTACCGTTATACACTGGTAGGAGAATTGAAGGATGCCAAGGGCAGAACGGTTCAGACTTTCTCTACCATCGTTGGCTTCAGAAAGGTGGAAATCAAGGAGACTCCTGCCGAGAAGGATGAGTTCGGATTGGCTGGAAGATATTACTATCTCAACGGACAGCCTATCAAGCTGAAGGGTGTCAACCGTCATGAGAACAATACGCTGTTAGGTCATACTGCTACCCGCGAGCAGATGGAGAACGAAATCTTCCTGATGAAGCGTGGAAACATCAACCATGTGCGCAACTGCCACTATCCTGATGCACCTTACTGGTATTATCTCTGCGATAAGTATGGTATCTATCTGGAGGATGAAGCTAACCTCGAGAGCCATGAGTACTACTATGGCAAGCAGAGTCTTTCTCATGTACCTGAGTTCCGCAACGCTCATATCGCTAGAAACATGGAGATGGTACACGCTACCGTGAATCATCCTTCTGTAGTAATCTGGAGTCTGGGTAACGAGGCTGGTCCTGGCAAGACTTTCGTAGATTGCTATAATGCCATCAAGGCTTATGATACCAGCCGCCCAGTTCAGTATGAGCGCAATAATGATATCGTGGATATGGGTTCTAACCAGTATCCTTCCATCGCCTGGGTTCAGGGTGCCGTACAGGGCAAGTACAAGCTGAAGTATCCGTTCCACATCTCTGAGTATGCTCACTCTATGGGTAATGCCTGCGGTAACCTGATAGATTACTGGGATGCCATCGAGAGCACTAACTTCTTCATGGGTGGAGCTATCTGGGACTGGGTTGACCAGGCTCTTAATAAGCAGGATCCTGTAACCGGAAAGACCTACTGGGCATACGGTGGTGACTTCGGTAAGGACAACAAGCCAAACGATGGTATGTTCTGTATGAATGGTATCCTTCGCCCAGACTTCTCACCTAAGGCTCAGTACTATGAGGTAAAGAAGGTTTATCAGAATGTAGGCGTGAAGGCTGTGGATATGAAGCAGGGACAGATTGAAATCTTCAATAAGAACTATTTCGAGCCTCTCAAGAATTACCAGATTGTATGGTCTCTCTATAAGGATGGTGTCTGCATTTCAAAGAATCAGCCATTGCAGGGTGCCAAGAATATCGTGGGTCCTCGCGAGAAGGGCTTCTATACCTTGCCATACGATTATGCAAGCCTCGATCCAAAGAGCGAGTACTTCGTTACAGTTCAGTTCCTTCTGGGTAAGGATATGCCTTGGGCTGCCAAGGGTTATCCGCAGATGGAAGAGCAGTTGAGAGTGAAGGGCGCTGATGTTGCTGCTCCTTCTATCGCTGCTGTTGCCAAGAACGGTAAGGCGATGAAGCTTTCGGTAGATAAGGCGGCTAAGCGTGCCAACATCAATGGTGGCAACTTCCAGGTGGCATTCGACCTGAATACCGGTGCTATCTATAGCCTGAAGTATGGCAGCCAGGATATCATCAAGGATGGCAATGGTCCTAAGCTCGATGCATATCGTGCTCCTACAGACAACGATGCCGGTATCGGATACCACAATGCATGGTTCAAGAATGGTCTGTACGACCTGCAGCATGTAGTGAAGAACTGGAACTATACAGCCAAGAAGGATGGTACTTACCAGCTCGACTTTACTGTAGAGAGTCAGGGTAAGGAGGGATGCGATGTGAATTACAGCAACCGCGACCGTGACCCAGAGTCTTGCTATAACTTCGAGAAGAACAAGCATGCCTTGACAGAGGCTGACCTGAAGTTCACTTCACGCCAGATCTATACTATCTATAAGGATGGTTCTATCGAGATGCAGAGTGCCATCGGTGCTAACCGTTCCAAGGTCATCTTGCCTCGTATCGGCTATTCTATGGTATTGCCAAGCGAGTTGAACCAGTATGATTATTATGGACGCGGACCTGTCAACAACTACAACGACCGCAAGACTAGCCAGTTTATCGGCTGGTACCACAGTCCGGTAGCAGAGCAGGGCATCATGCTTCCTAAGCCACAGGCACAGGGCAACCGCGAGGAGGTTCGCTGGTGTGCCGTTACCAACGACAACCAGCAGGGTGTAGTATTCATCTCTGACAGTACTATGTCTGCTTCAGCATTGCCTTGGAGTCAGCAGGAGTTGACATTGGCAGCACATCCATATCAGTTGCCAAAGAGCAGCGGTACTCACTTGCACCTCGATGCAAAGGTTACAGGATTGGGCGGTGCCAGCTGTGGACAGGGTGGTCCTTTGACACCAGATCAGGTACGCAGTACTCCTACCACCTTTGGATTCATCATCCGTCCAGCGGTGAAGTCAGAGCTTGGAAATATCGTGAAGGTTTCAGCTACCGGTCGTGAGATGGTGAAGGAGATGATGAAGAAGATGCAGCAGAATCAGCAGACATCCAGTCTTCAGATTGCCTTTGCTTCCAGCCAGGAGCCAGATGAGGGTGATGCAGCCTACTTGGTAGATGGCGATCCTTCTACATTCTGGCATACGATGTATTCCATTACATTGGCTAAGTATCCTCACTGGGTTGACTTCGATGCTGGCAAGCAGAAGGTTATCAAGGGCTTTACTTATCTGGCTCGCCAGGATGGTTCTTTGAATGGTTGCATCAAGGATTATGAAATCTACGTTAGCAACGACAACAAGACTTGGGGTGAGCCAATCCTGAAGGGTCATTTTGAGAAGACTGCCAAGCTGCAGAAGGTGATGTTGAACAAGCCTGTCAAGGCTCGCTACTTCCGTCTGCGTGCATTGAATGAGCAGAATGGTCAGGATTATGCTTCAGGTTCAGAGTTTACACTGATTACTGAATAATAAGTAGAAGATGATATTCATTCTTTTTGATGCATAAAAGATATTCGTTCTTTTGATGCATAAAAGAATGAGGAATACCGAATATTATGTGCTTTTCAATTCATAGAAGGTGAAAAGTTGCATAATATTCGGTTTTATTGTAAAAAAGATGCGGGAAAATTTGGTAGTTTCGCAAAAAAGTATTACCTTTGCACTCGCTAATGAAAAATAGCAGTGTTGGTTCCGTAGCTCAGTTGGATTAGAGCAACAGCCTTCTAAGCTGTGGGTCTTGGGTTCGAACCCCAACGGAATCACAAAAGTGGATTAATCGAAAGGTTAATCCACTTTTTGTTTTATATCACAGAACTTTCGCTTGTGGCTCAAGAACGGGCTGAAGGCCCAAAAGCTCATAGCCCAGGGCAACGCCCTGGGTATATTAGCAGTCAGCTCTGCGCCCTGTAAGGGCAAAAGCTTTGTGTATTGATTGGTACTTGAAAGCTGTTGCCCTTACAGGGCGCAGAGCAGATGCAACAAAAAACCCAGGGTGTTACCCTGGGCTATGAGCTTTTGCCCTTTCAGGGCGTTTGAAAGTGCAATTATTACCACCTTCAATTTTGTTATTTCAATTAATCTGGTTATTTCAGTTTTTTGAGATAACCCTCAGCACGGGTATCTCCCAGTTCCTTTGCTTTTTCCAGGTTCTTGCGAGCCTCTTCCTTCTGCTTGTTCTCCATCTGGAGCAAACCGAGGAGGAGATAGCCATCGGCATATTCTGGAGCAATCTCTATGCAATGCTTGGCTGCACTGATGCCTTCTGCATATCGCTTCACACGTAAGTCAAGACTAGCCCATTCTGCAAAATAAGTAGGCTCGTTAGGAGCGAGGTAGCAGGTACGGGCAATATCAATCAGCGCTGGCTGCCACATGCGCAACTTGGTCTCAGCCTTGTATCTTGCATAGAAAAATGCAGGATTAACAGGACGGACTATCGAATCATACATATTGTAGTCAGCTATAGCACTGCGATACTCTCCCTGTTCCGCCTGGAAATCACCACGAGCCAGATAGTAAGGACCTGCCATGGTGCCCGAGTTCTTAGCCTCATTGACTGCACTGTCCAGCAAGACCTTGATCTCTGTAGCTGGAGCCTTGAGCTGAATCTTAGCCTGAGCTGCCTCCAGAAAGATTTCCGGATTCTTGACTGAAGTCTTGGTCAGGGCGATGAACATATCGTATGCCTTCTGATAATCACCCTTGGTAAAGATGATACGTGCTTCCTGATGCTGATATACAGGATTGGCATTGATGGCGTATGCCTTCTGTGCTTCCTCTATCGCCTTGTCGTAAGTCCAGGCTGTATAGGCAGAATCACCCTTATAGATCAGTTTCTGATAGATGACATCAGAATAATTGGAGTGGGCTTCATCCTTGGCTGAAGATTTTTTGATTCCTTCTTCCATACATTTGGCTGCCTCGGCAAACTCGTTCTTATCTACAAGAAGAGTTGCTTTTTCCTTATAGCCGAATGCTGAAGCAGGGAACTTTGCCATAAACTCATCTGCATACTTATCATAGATGTCGCGGGACACCTGAGACTTGTTGAGCGTCATCATTGTAATCGCCTCCTGTTCGGTATCAGGAAGAGCGGTACGGATGCCTGTTTCGCGAAGGGCTGCATCCAGTGTAGAAAGACCCGTCACCTTCAACTCCTTGGCATAGTTGGCATCAATGGCAGTTACCTGACCGTTGCTATGCATGATACCAATCACCTGCCCGCTTTTGTTGACGAATGGGCAACCCACTGCATTGTCGGGTACGGTGTTGGAGAAGATGTAGTAATTGTAAGTTTCCTTAAACTTCTCAACGCTTGCGATATCCTCCTGCTGGAAAGGTGACTTCTTGATAGAATAAGGAACGAGCCAAACCTTGCTGCCCGCAGGTGATTCTGCTGTTGCAATGTTGGCAGCCGTGGTATTACCCAATACTCTGAACTTAGCCACATCGTAAAGTTCATCGGCACCGAGGATAGCATCCACGTCCATCGACTTTCCGCTGGCATCCACGATGGTAGCCTTCACAGCACTGATAAACGGTTTGAAGGTACCGATAGCCGTTCCCTTGTTATCAATAAACACACCTTGTGTAGAAGAGATGATGTTACCATCCTTGTTGAAGGTGGTGAGTGTAAATACGCTCTTGGCGGCTTTCTGTACAGAGCCTGGCTGAGCGAAGAGGGATGATGCACCCAGCATCAGTCCCATCATGATCATATTTATTCTTTTCATATTCTCAATAATTCTTTGGCATTGGCAAGAGCTGCCTGCGTGATGTCACTGCCACTGAGCATCTGGGCAATTTCCTCAATGCGCTCCTGGTTGTTGAGTTCTTTCATGTGCGAGATGGTTCCATTCTCGGTTTCCTCCTTCAATACCTTGTAATGATGGCTACCCTTGGCTGCTATCTGTGGCAGATGAGTGATGGAGAGTACCTGTCGGTTCTGGAGTCCCATTTCTTCCATGATATCTGCCATCTTTTCTGCTATCTTTCCGCTTACACCGGTATCAATCTCATCAAAGATGATGGTTGGCAACTTCACGGCTCCACTGATCATAGCCTTCAGCGAGAGCATCACACGGGCAATCTCACCACCCGAAGCAACTTGACTGACAGGCTGTAGCTGGGTACTCTTGTTGGCACTGAAGAGGAAGCTGACCTTATCGGCACCATTTCCAGACAGTGGTTTATCTGCGAAGGCAATCTCGAATCTCACATTCGGAATGCCCAGCGGGATGAGTCTGCCCTTCATCTCTTTTTCGATGGCCTTTGCTGATTTCTGACGGATAGAAGTGAGTAGGGCAGCTTGCTTTTCAGCCTTGACAAGGAGAGCTGCAACTTCTTTTTCCTTCTCTTCGATGTCTTCATCGCCATTATCGATATGCGCAAGCTGTTCTGCTATGCGGTCACGGGTGGCAATGAGTTCAGTCACCGTTTCCACATGGAACTTCTGCTGCAGGGTGTAGAGCTTGTCCAGACGGGTATTGATGGCATCCAATCGGTTAGGATCGAATTCCACGTGATCTACACTACTGCTGATTTCCTGCGCGATGTCCTTCAGTTCGATATAGCTGCTCTGCATTCTGCCAGCCACATCAGCCATGCTTGGATAGACATCACAGATATTTTCCAGTTGATGAGTGGCGTTCTTCAGTTTGTCAAGTATGCTGTCGTCATCTCCCGAAAGCGCACTGTCTGCCTCGTAGAGAGCGGTCTTGATATCCTCCGAATGGCTCAGGGTTTCTGCTTCCTGCTCCAGCTGTTCCAACTCGCCTTCCTGCAGATTTGCATCATCCAGCTCTTTATGCTGGAAGCGCATAAACTCCTCGTTCTCACGGTTCTTGGCAATTTCGGCTTTCAGTTCTTCCAGAAGTTCCTTGGCTTTGCGATAGGCATAATACTCCTTTTGGTAAACCTTGAGCTGTTCGGTATCCTGAGCGATGATATCCACCACATTCAACTGGAAGTCTTCTTTCTGCAGAAGAAGATTCTGATGCTGCGAATGGATATCCACGAGTTGCTCTCCCAATTCTCTCATACGGGTGAGAGGCACCGGGGTGTCATTGATGAAGGCACGGCTCTTGCCGGCTGCAGTCAACTCTCTTCGGATGATCGTATCATCGGCATCATAGTCGATGTCGTTATCATCGAAGAATTTCTGCATACCATATCTGGAGAGATCGAAGTGAGCCTCTATCACGCAACGGTCTCTTCCTGCCTTGATCGCCTTGCTGTCGGCACGGTTACCCAGAAGCAGTCCGATGGCACCGAGGATGATACTCTTTCCTGCTCCTGTCTCACCCGTGATGACGGAGAAGCCAGGATAGAGAGAGATGTTCAGCTCGTCGATGAGCGTGAAGTTCTTGATATATAATTGCTTGAGCATATTTATTCTACTTTTTGATAAAGATATAAAGGGAAAGCTGATTCTGATTTTCAGAAGCTTCCGTTCTGGAAGATGATTGGATGATGATGACTTCTTCCTGAAAGATTATTCCTTGATCTGATCCCAATATTTATTCTGTGAAGGATTGATGGAGAAGAGGAGTTCATAGATGCTCTCCTTTTCCTTTTGGGTTCCTTTGCCGCGATAGATGTTGGCAAGTTCATCCTTCTTAAAGTCGGTCCATATCTGTGGCAACAAACTGAGCGGGCGATTTTCCTTCGCCTTCTTCAGTCCTGTTTCCAGGGCTGCGGTTATCTCGGTACGACCTCTTTCCGCATTATTCGCCATCTCGTCGAGTCCTTTCCGGTAATAGTCATACTGCAACTGTCTGAAGGGTTCCAACGCTCCATCCAGATAGTCTGAGATGATGGCATATCGGTTGCGGTCATCAGCGAAAGCCTTCCATCCGGGATAATCCAGATTCTGGGCATTGTTTGTCAGATTCATGCAGCGCTGCAGGATGTCTTCACCACCTTTGGGTGCAAAACTATCCAGATCGATGCCGATGATAAGATATGCATAATAGGCAAAGAGAGCTGTAAGCTGATTGTCTATCTGCTGCTCATTGAACTCCAACTGGTCGTATTCGGCAAAACGAAACGTGAAGTTATCGTCCACATTATTATATAAGGTAGAGGTGTATGCCGAATGGAAGACGGGGCGATTGGCCTGTATCAGCGCCTTGCAGGTAAAGAGATTCTGGTCTCTGTCATACTTGGTGACGGTAATATTGAAGTTGCAGATGATGCGTTCGTTCTTCTGAAACTGAAGATGAGTCCATTGGCGATTGTTGACGAATTGCTGCAAGGTCTGTTGCAGATTGTCGAATACGCCTTTCTCCGTGCCCGAGATCTGGGCATGGTTGATGGTAATCTTAGCTTGCAGCTCCTGTGCTGAAATCGTAGAAGGACTGCAGCACAGGAGGCCACCAGCTAAAGATACCGGACTAAAACAGGAGAGCCAGCTCGTCAATGATGTCGTGAGCCACCTCAGTCTTCGGTTTCTTTTCATATTCTTTCTTTCCCTTTTCAGAGATGATGGTAATCTGATTGTCGTCAGTGCGGAAAGTAGTGCCCGGATTACGGGTAGAGTTGAGCACGATGAAATCGGCGTTTTTCTTCACTCTCTTCTTCTGTGCATTACTCTCTTCATCGTTGGTTTCCAGGGCGAAAGCAACGATTCGCTGATTCTTTTGTTTCATCTGTCCCAAGGCTGCTGCGATGTCATGGGTAGGCACCAGTGTCAGCTCCAGGTCATCCTTTTCGCGCTTGATTTTCTTATCCGCTACATTGGCAGGACGGAAGTCTGCTACGGCTGCACAGAGAATGGCTGCATCAGATGAAGCAAAGGCTGCTGTGGCTGCCTGATACATCTCCTCACAGCTCTCCACATTGATGCGGTGTATAGCAGGACTACAGTCTAATGAAACAGGACCTGCCACCAAAGTAACATCCGCACCACGGCGAAGACATTCTTCGGCAAGTGCGAATCCCATCTTTCCTGAAGAATAATTGCCGATGAAACGCACAGGGTCAATCTTCTCATAGGTTGGTCCAGCTGTAATCATCACCTTCTTACCGCAGAGGTCTTTCTCCGTATTCTTCTGGTTCTCTGATTCTACATCAGCAACCTCATCGGCACTCTCCATCATGTTGAAGTATCTATCCAGGTAATCCACGATGACATCCGGTTCCTCCATGCGTCCCTTTCCCTCTAATCCAGAAGCAAGGAATCCCACTTCCGGTTCGATGATATGGTTACCATAGCCGAGAAGGGTCTTCATGTTAGCCTGGGTAGAAGGATGCTTGTACATATCAAGGTCCATAGCAGGAGCAATGAAGACTGGTGCCTTCATGGAGAGATAGGTGGTGATGAGCATATTGTCTGCAATACCATGCGCCATCTTGCCCATGGTAGATGCCGTACATGGTGCAATGACCATCGCATCCGCCCAGAGACCGAGATCCACGTGCGAATTCCAGGTACCATCACGCTGTGAGAAGAACTCGCTTACCACAGGCTTGTGGGTCAGCGCCGAGAGGGTGATAGGGGTAATGAACTCCTTACCGGCAGGCGTAATGACCACCTGCACCTCAGCTCCCTTCTTGATGAGACCACGGATGATAAGACATGACTTGTAGGCTGCAATGGAACCCGTAATGCCCAATACGATTTTCTTTCCTTTTAACATATTATTTTCCCATTCTCTTGTTGAACTCGCGCAGACGGATACGGGTGAGTACCTGCTTGGTATTGTTGGTGAAATCGCTTCCCAATACCCAGGTGAAGTAACCAGGATCCTTGGTCAGGATCTCTGCCACATCCCATCCTTTGTACTTGCCGAAGTTGAAGACCTCGTGCTTGCGAGGCTCTCCCTTTTCGTCGAGTATCACATTGCCGTCGGCATCCTTCAACTCCTGCCAAACGATGCGTCCGGCAAAATCTACATTGTCGTTGCGCTTGGAGAACTCAGCAAGCTCGTCCATGTCATTATTGAGTACACGGTCGGCTTCCTCCTGAACACCAGGGGCATAACGGTCCAGCTCGCCTTTCAGTACGCAATAGGTAGCCTCGGTATCCTGGTCGGCACGGTGTGCCTCGAAGTCTTCCTCCATCTTTCTGCCGCAATAGAACTTGTAGGCAGCAGCCAGGTTACGACGCTCCATCTTCATAAAGATGTTCTGGGCATCAATGAGGCGACACTTAGAGAAATCGAAATCGATGCCGGCACGCAGGAATTCCTCTGCAAGCATAGGTACATCGAAATGATTGGAGTTATAGCCAGCAAAATCACAACCGGAGAACTCCTGGTTGAAGGTAGCCGCCAACTGCTTGAAGGTTGGTGCATCCTTCACATCATCATTGCTGATACCTGTAAGAGCAACCACCTCTTCAGGGATTGGCTTCCCTGGATTGACAAACTGGTTTTTACGAACCTCTGTTCCATCTGGATACACCTTGATATAGGAGATCTGGATGATTCTGTCTTTTACCATGTCAAGACCGGTAGTCTCTAGGTCGAACACGATTAGAGGCTTAGTAAGATTTAATTTCATTACTTCTAGTATTTATTACTATATATTACTGATAGGGAAGGGGTGTTTAGATGAGCCAAGCTCCTTATTCGTTAAGGAGCATTGGCATGATGAGCATGAGGATGTCCTCATCTTCTGGCTGCTCAGCTGGTACAATGATACCGGCACGGCTAGGATCTGCCAAGTGGAAGACAACCTGATCGCTGTTCAGATTACCCAAAATTTCCATCAAACTGCTACCCTTGAAACCGATGCTGATGCTGGAACCGCTATATTTGCAAGCCAAAACTTCCTTGGCAGAAGTAGAGAAGTCGATGTCTTCTGAAGAAACCTCGAAACGGCCGCTCTCGATATGGAAACGGATCAGCTGGCTGCTCTCGCTGGCAAATGGCAAAACACGGCGCAATGCACTCTGCAAGCCCTTGCGATCTACGGTTATCTCACATGGGTTGTTGGCAGGAATCACTGAGTTGTAATTAGGATAGCGACCGTCAATGAGGCGGCATTTCATTACGCCATCGCTAAACTGAATCTCAGCTCTGCGTGCATCAAACTTGATGATTGCCTCATCATCCTTGCTCAGAATGTTCTTCAGCAATGATGCTGGCTTCTTTGGCAGGTTGAATGAAGCAGGAGTTTCACTCTTGATAGTGAAGTTCTTGCTTCTTACCAACTTATGACCATCACTAGCTACAATGGCAAGCGATTCTGGAGTAAGGTCGAAATAGATACCATTCATTACTGGGCGCAGCTCATCGCTGGCTGTTGCAAAGAGAGAACGGTTGATATTGTCGATCAGCACCTGTGCTGGCAAGACGAGGGTAGTGCAGGCATCACCCATATCCTGTGTTGGAGGATAGTCTTCAGCATTCAAGCCTGTGAAATTATAGAGACCATTCTGATATACAATCTTAATGGCATAACTATCTGTATCTACATCGAAGCTGAGAGGCTGCTCAGGCAACTCCTTCAATGCATCCAGGATGACGCGGTTGGCAACGCAGAACTCGCCTTCGCCATCGCAGTCAGTGAGAGCGATAGTACTCTTGATGATGTTGTCACTGTCGCTTGCGGTGATGGTCATCTCGCCGTTGGCAACTTGAAACAGGAAATTGTCAAGGATAGGCAGAGAATTCTTGCTGCCAATCACCTTAGCAAGCATATTGAGCTTGCTGTTCAATGCTGAACTTGAAACTGTAAATCTCATGAGTCGTTATTTTATATTATTAATTTTCTATATTACTTATCTCATATTCATTGCTGATGCTCCTTACTTGACGGGTAAATTAGGGCATTTGCACAATTATGAGCACAAAAATACAAAAAATATCGGGGATAGACAAAAATAATCGAAGAAATGTTTCGGTTTTAAAACTATTTTTAGTAATTTCGCAGTCAGAAAGAAAAATAGTAGATAGATTCACTCGTTTTTGAGCCTCTTCATACATCTTTTGATTCTCGATGAAAATGGGGCTCGGCAGGCGAAGGATTGAAACAATTTTTAAAATAATAATATGGAATTACAAGGAAAGGTAATTGCCGTTTTACCTGAAAGAAGCGGCGTTTCTGCAAGAGGTGAGTGGAAGGCTCAGTCGTTCGTTATCGAAACTCACGAGCAGTATCCAAAGAAGCTTTGCTTCGATGTTTTCGGAGCAGATCGTCTTGCTCAGTTCAACATCCAGAGTGGTGAGGAACTTTTGGTTTCTTTTGATTTGGATGCACACGAATATAATGGTCGTTGGTTCAACAGTGTCCGCGCTTGGAATATTCAGCGTGTAGATCCTAATGCTGTTGCTGCTATGCAGGGTGGCATGCAGCCAGTTGGTTCTCCATTCCCTCCAGTAAGTGCGGCTCCTCAGGCAGCTCCAGCTCCTGCTCAGGGTGCAACTGCTCCATTCCCTCCAGCTCAGCCAGCAGCTCCTGCAGCAGGTGGCAGCGCAGATGATCTCCCATTCTAAGAGAGAAAGCATGTAAGAAAATTGCAAAGAGCATTCGAAAGGGTTTGTTTCCACAATCCTTACGAATGCTCTTTTTTCTTTAATTGGACTTTTATGCCGGTTTACCAGCAGAAAACTACCCTTAAGGAAAAAAAGATTTATCCTTAAGGAAAAATATAATTTCCCTTAAGGGAAAATATTTCTAGCCTTAAGGGTAAAAGTTTAGCCCTTGATGGAAGCTAAACTTTAACCTGGAAAAAACTTATACTTTTTTATTCCTCTGCTAATCGTTTCGTCTTCTTTTTTCAAAGAATGTCCGGGAGACTGCAAAGAACAATACTACTGCGGCAGCATTTTCGACCGCTACCATCCAGAAGGCACCACTATAACCGAAATGCTCGGCTACAACACCACCCAGAAGACAACCGATTCCGAATCCCAGGTCCCAACCGGTCAGGATACTGCTGTTAGCCGTTCCACGCTGGTCGTGGCGGGCAACATTGATAAACATATTCAGGAAGGCTGGGTACAGGTGACCATTTCCCAATCCTATCAATGCAGCTGAAAGATAGTAGGCTACCGGATGCTTGATGGCTACGAATATCGTAAAACCAACGAGCGATATCAGCATTCCTTCGGCAGCATTCTGGGTCAGCTTACCCTGACTCAAAGCCTTTCTGCCTTGCAATCTGCTCATGAACAATCCCATAGAGAGGATTGCAAAATAGGTACCCGTTCCTCCGGTAATGCCTAATTCCTCCTTACTGTAAATGGCGAGATAGTTGCTCAACACACCCCAGCAGAAACCAAACATGCAGATGTTGATGGCCAACAGCCAGGCGCGGGTCAGGAAGAAACGGTCGAGCGAGAGCTTCTCCTTGTTTCTGATGATTTCCTTCTCTGGGAGTTTCACTGTTCCAGCTATCACTACAGAAGCAATGGCTACCACAAAGGCTATCCAGAAAAGTACCATATAGCTACCCACCAGATTGTGCAGATAGATACCGATGGAAGGGGCTATCGCCATGGCGAAGTTGTTGCTCAATCCATAAAGACCGATACCCTCATTGCGCCTGCTGGCAGGCAAGACATCGATGGCACAGGTACTGTTGGCAACAGTTACCGCTCCGAAAGGTCCACCATGCAGGGTTCGGCAGATGGCAAACATCAGGATGGTACTGGCTGCTATGTATCCTGCAAAGAAGATGGCAAAAGCCGTCAGACAGACCATCAGCACTTTCTTGCGGGAAAATCCATCCACCACATATCCGCTAAACGGACGGATGATGAGTGCCGCCACCGTATATCCGCTCAGAACAATGCCTATCACATCCTTCGTAGTCCCGAAAGTCTCACTCAGATAGAGTGGGAGGAGTGGGGTGAGGAGATAGAAGGCAAAGTAGAGCAGAAAGTTGGTGGTCATCACCTTGATGTAATTCGCATTCCAAAGTTTTTCTTTCATCTCTTCTGTATTTCTTCATTTCAAGATTCTACCCTATACTGAACTTTCGCATGTGGGGAAGTTAAGGGAAGTTAGGGAAGTTAGAAGGAAGTTAAGGGACAAATGTCCTACGTTTTACGCAAGAAGACTATTGTCCCTTAACTTCCCGAACGACCGTAGGGAGTGATGACTTCTTTAACTTCAATAAATTCCCTCACTTGCGAAAGTTTATATTCTATTCTCCAACCAGGCATCAATGAGTTTGCGGGCAATCGACAATTTCTCCGGCAGAATAGGGAGATTGTCCTTGCTGAACCATTTGCCGCGGGAAAGTTCTTCCTTCTGTAGATGAATCTCTCCATCTACATATTCGGCTGAATATCCTACCATCAAGCCACTTGGGAACGGCCATGGCTGGGAACCGAAATACTTGAGGTTCTTGATGGTCAGACCAGTTTCTTCCATCACCTCACGATGAACAGCTTCCTCCAGACTTTCACCTGTTTCCACAAAACCGGCTACCAAGGAATCGAAGTTACCCTTGAAGTTGCGGGCATGAACCAGCAGCACCTGATCGCCCTTCTTGATGAGAACGATGATGGCTGTAGCGAGAGAGGGCCAGACAGACTTGCCACACTCGGTACACTTCTTACTGATATCTGTTGACATCTTCATAGGTGAACCACATACACCGCAAAACTGGGTGTTCATATCCCAATAGTTCAGTTCCTGACATTTTCCCGCTTTCTGATACAACTCTGGGGAGAGCTTGTAAAAGCTAGGACGCAAACCGCACATCTCATATTTCGGGTTGTCGGTTACGGGCTCTGGAATGGTGAAAGTCTTCACTTCCGTACCGTCATTCATCGGTGTGATGTTGAGGATATGGGTCCAAGGCTTGGTTGCTATCGGACTTTCCTCACTACATGGAATCGTATAGGTTCCGTCTTCTCTCTTCTCTAGCAAGATATCTGTCTTGCAAAATATAAACCAATACTTCATTCTTTACTTTGAACTTTGAATATTGAACTTTCAACTTTATGATATGCTTTGACGGGTAGTTCCCGGCGGCTTTTGGGGGACTAGTGGGCTATTGCTTTTTTCCGAAAAGCAATTCATAGTCGCACTGGGCAGCAGGCTTGGTCCATACTTCAGGCACGAACTTCCAGTTGTTGTTGGCCTTCGCCTCAACGGTTCCCATCTTTTCGATGGCCTCCATCAGATAGTAACGCTGGTCGCGCTCACTGCGATAGATGATTCTGCTATCCAGACTATCCTTTGGAATACCGGCACCACGGGTGAGGAGCTCTCCACCGCCATTGCCGCGATAACTGTTCACTGCCACCTTATACCACTTCTTTTCATCGAAAGGCTGACCATTACTCATACGCAGAATCTTCACCTTCTCGCCGTCTGGCTTGGTAACATCTACCTCATAATCGATGCCGGCAGCACTATCGAAGTTGAAGGAGAGGTTCTTGAAACCCAGGCGCTGCTGGTCGCCCTTGGTCTGGGTATCGAGCAGGAGCAGATGGTCTTCAGGACTCTTCATCGTATTCACCCAAAGATCATAGCTCATCTCCAGATGCTTGCGGATCTCCTCACCTGTAAGGCGCATCACGTAGAGCTGATTCTCGTATTTATAGAGATTGAACATGTCACCAACGTAGATAGGTCCCGCATTGATGGTAGAATTAAACTGGAGGGGCGCATTGAAGGCAATATCAGCATTCGTGATCTGAAGCTGCAGGTTGAGGATGAAATCATTGAAGGCGCAGCTGCCGAAGAAAGACTCGCGGCTGTGAATGGTATTCTTGAAAGTTCCGATCTGCTTGCTGACAAACTTGTTGATTTCTGCAATCTGAGGCTCGAATGCCTTCATGAAATCCTCATCAATAGGACATTTTGTCACATCTGGCAGACTGCCAACTATCTTCTTGTCTGTCACAACATACTGTTTTTTGCCATTCACCTTCTTCTTGTCCAGGGTAATGGTTACCTCGGCATCTGCCACATTCAGGGCATTATTGGCAGGATCGAGACACACCACAGGCTTACCTTCCACATTCAGGATCGTCTCATTGCAGCGGGTATGGTCATGTCCGAAGAGTACCATATCGAAGCCTGGCACCTCCTTTGCTACCCGCAGAGAGGCATCCTCCTCATATTCGGGAGTGACAATACCGCCATCCTTACCGCTGTGGAAGACGCCAATGACTACGTCCGGCTTCTCCTTCTCCTGGATAATCTTCATCCATTTACGGGCACTGGTCACCATATTCTCAAACTTCATTCCGCTCCAGAGATTCTCTGTCAACCAGTTAGGAATAGCTGGAGTCAACATACCGAGAACGGCTATCTTCACACCCTCACGGTTCAGGATGATATAAGGCTTCACATAAGGCTCACCGGTCTTGGTATCAATGATATTGGCACCCAGCACCGGACAGTTTAACTCCCTGATCCACTTATCGTAAACTGCATGACCTGTCTCTACATCGTGATTACCGAAAGCCTGGGCATCATACTTCATATAGTTGACTACATCAGCTGCCACATTGCGAGCCTGGGTGTTGATGTAATTATAGAAGTAGCAGGTAGGTTGTCCCTGAAGGATATCGCCATTCTCCAGGAGGATGACATTGTCCTTATAGGTCTTGCGCAGATCGTTTACATAAGAGGATACGCGTGCCAGGGTTCCTGCCTTCGGTTTGCGATTGATGAAATCGTATGGGAAGAAAGAACCATGTACATCACTCGTCTGAATCACTCTGAGTTTGACGGTGCGCTGCTGTGCCATTGCCTGCGAATTAAAAGTGAGCGCCAAGAGGAGCGCTGCGAATAACTTTTTCATACTTTTTCTCGAATTTATTTGTTTCAACTGCAAAATTACAAAAAAGTTGGCAATTACGGCATACTTTTTGTTGGATTCTTATAAAAAACATAAAAATAGGAGGTATTATACTATGGCATTTGTAGATTATTACAAGATTCTCGGTGTAGATAAGAACATCCCGCAGAAGGATGTGCGCGCTGCATATCGCAAGCGTGCTAAACAGTTTCATCCGGATTTGCATCCTAACGACCCAAAGGCAAAGGCTAAGTTCCAGGCGCTGAACGAGGCGTATGAGGTGATTTCTGATCCGGAAAAGCGTGCTAAGTACGACCAGTACGGCGAACAGTGGAAGAATGTAGGAGGCTTCGGTGGTGGAGGCTATGATGGTGCTGCCGGCGGAGGTGCCGCTGGTGGAAATCCATTCGAAGGCTTCGACTTCAGTGGCTTCGGTGGTGGAGGAGGTGGTTTCTCCAGCTTCTTCGAAAATCTCTTCGGCGGAGGTCGTGCCCGCGGTTCACAAGGTGCCGGTTTCGGTGGCTTTGGCGGATTCGGCGGAGCAGGTGCTGGTTTCGGTGCCGGTGCTGAATATGGTACAGGCGGATGCAACGGCGGCTGCGGTGGTAATAGCGCCAGAACGAATACGGGCGAGATGAACATGAATGTGAATATCGACATGTACACCGCACTGCTCGGTGGTGAGGGTATCATCACATTGAGCAATGGTTCGAAGATTAAACTGAAGATCAAACCGGAAACCCAGAACGGTACCAAGGTACGTGTTCGCGGTAAGGGTTATGACAGAGGTGATGGAACCTTCGGTGATCTGATGATTACCTATAACGTGAAGTTGCCAACTGGCTTGAATGAAAAACAGAAGGAATTGCTCCGACAGATGAAGGAAGCAAAGTAAAAGGAAAAAAGAAAGCTCCGATGGAATCAACAAACCATCGGAGCTTTCTTTTTATATTGTTTTTGAATCTTATGATTCTTTTAATTTGTTTTTGAACTTACGAATCTTATAACCAGAACTGATCTATTGCTGTGGCTCAGATACCTTGTTCATATTGAAGGCAGAAACCTTGCCATCAGGTGAAACAACTGCAGAAATCTTAAAGAGCTGTTCCTTCTTCGAGCCATCTGTCAAATCTACGTCCTGGCGGGCAGAGAACTGTACCTGATACTCATAATTCTCATCGCCAACCTCGCGCTTCTTGATCTGGTAGTCGTTGTTGATGCGCCAGTTCATATTGGCAACATTATCTTTATAGAGCTTATCCATAAAGGTGACGACATCAGCCTTGGTAGCCGAGTTCTTACCAAGCAGGGAAGAAAGAATATCCTCGCAGGTAGCTGTCAATCCATCTGCATTATGGGAATTGATGCTCTGGAAGAACTGACGGAACAAGCCGCTTACCATCTGCTTTTCTTCTGGCTGGAGGTCACGGCTCTTCACCTTCTTCAGGGCATTTTCAGCCTCTTCGATATGGGTTCCATCGGTATGCGCATCCAGATATGCCTGGTAGGCATCCGCTGTATCAGCAGTCTTAGCCACATTCCAGTCGAGGGAATCTATTTTAAGCAGAGCTTCCTGCTTGTGCAGACTGTTAGGATACTTCTGGAGATATGCTTCCAAAGCTTCTTTCGATCCGCTCACTACCGCATTGGTCCAATCCTGGTCGTTCTGCTTCAACAGTTCAAGATGAGCCATGATGGAATCGCGATGTGCTTCATCTGCATCCTTGTAGGTATCGAGATAACTCTGCAGTACCATCGGGTCGCTGCTTTGCATCGCATACTCATAAGCTTCCATCTCCTTGTTTCGATTGGCATTGTCGTAGAAATAATACATAATGCCACACGCCAAGACAGCAAAGATCAATGATATGATGAAGATAGAGCGGGTGTTCTTTTTCTTCTGTGGTTCCTGAGGAGTATTGCCCTCTCCGCCGTCATTTCCGTTCGCAGTAACATCAGGACGACGTACAGGAGGTACTGGTGGAACAGGAGGGGTAGGAGGTGCTGTCTGAGTAGTAGGAGTTACTACTTGAGAAGTTGAAGAAATCTCTGAAGCTGGAGAAGATACCGGAGATGGAGATGCAACCGGTGTTGGATCTTTTACTGCTGCAGATGATGCAACAGGATGCGTAACACCCACTGCTATCTCATGGCAGTTTGGGCACATCTCCTGACTGCTGAAATAAACCTCACCGCAATGAGGGCATTTAGTGATTTTTCCAGCTATCTCAACGCCACAACTAGGACAGGTTGGAGCCTTGTCACTGATCTGGCGACCACATTCTGGACATTTAATAATTGCCATAGTTTTATTTAAAGTTTATATTTACTAAAAATGATTCATATTTCTATGCTTTCAGACGATATTCACTCTTTACCTTAAAACTAATCATAAAGTTCAAAGCTCCAAGTTCAAAGTTCAAAGTTACAAAGCCTTATCTGTGTCTGAATCTAATCTCTCTCAATCGATGTCTGCCCATGAATCTGCTCTTATCCACGTAGCCATTGATACCGTTCAGCTTTCCCTTACCGGTATATTGCCACATTTCAAAGTCTCTTCCATCCTTGAGCACAGGCTCACGCTTGGTATATTGGGCTATCATCAGCTTGTAGCTGTCGAGCTTTCCCGAGAGATAATGGTCATAGAAGTTGGCACCCGTATAGATGAGGGGCTTCTGCCTGTATGCCTTTTCCACGAGATGCAGGAACTTGAAGAGTGAGTCGCAAAACTCTTCTGTTTCCAGACCACTCTTGGTCTCTACGTCAATCATAGGCAAGAGATCCTGGTCGCCCGGTCGGCATTGAGCCATGAAATTCTCCAGCTGTGTCTGCTGTGGAATACGGGCACGGTAAAAGTGGTATGAACCCACCTTGAGTCCATATCTATGCGCCAGATCAATATTCTGCTTATATTTGCTATCTACATTGGTTCCGCCTTCAGTAGCCTTCAGATAGACATACGCCATCTTGGAGTTATCGCCCACCGTCTCCCAGAACACATTGCCCTGATAGTGGCTGAGATCTATGCCATGCACATGACTGCAGGTATCCTCGCATTGCACCTGCGCACTTGCGCATAATGCTATAATTGATGATAATATCGTTATACAAAATCGTTTCATAGATGCAAAGGTACGAAAATCGCTTGAAAATCGTCACAGAATATGCTTATTTTTTATAAATTTTATATTATTCCTCGATTTCTGAGAGTGAGCGGAAGAAGTTATTGCAGAAATTGCTGATGGTTTCTATCGGTGCATACTCCAGATATCGCATGCTGCGGCGCAGGTTTTTGCGCATCGTACCACCGATCGTGCGAACAAATCCTGCCTGAGTCTGCTCGAATAAAATCTCCTGCTGATCGAGACTGTTGTAATAAAGCGAACGGAGGGTCAGCTTGTAGGCACCACGTTCTACATGGCGCACGAAAGGTATCTCGTCCTGTTCAAATTCGAAGAAAAGAATGAGCACACTGCCCTGCAACTGAGCCATACGCTGGATGCGGAGCTTACGAAGCCATTTTTCCAGTTTTACGAAATCTACCTTATCACCCTTGGTGCGCAGGTAGTTTCCCATCTCGATGATGCCGCCAAGATTAACACCATTTGCTAATATTCCGTTGATATTGGATACGATGATGCGAAGTAAGTGGAGGGTCTCGATAGAGGTGTCGATGGCATGACGTTCGATTTCCTGTATGCTGGCTAAACGTCGGTTCAGGAAACCATTGTTCATGCGTACTTCACCTGCAGGCACATCGCTGAGGTTCTTCATCATCTGGGCTATCTTCTTCTTCTTGAAGGTAGTCATCGGTTCCATCTCCTCCTTCGTATGGAAGTGATCGGAACGCAGCTTGACAAAAAGGTTTCTCTGTAAGAAGTCCATCGTGTATTCATTTAAAAGTTAAACAATTGATAATAAGCCTCTTTCCTTCTAGCTGTATCGTTTCGGGTAACGGAATAGTATCGAAAACAGCGCAGCTATACCGATAGCCAGAGGATAATAGAGGTATGGAAGGATATCCATCGGACTCAGATTGGCAAGACCTGCTGCCAGAAGCATCTGTACTCCGTAGGGTATCAAGCCCTGAACCGTACAGGAGAAAGTATCGAGGATACTGGCTGCCTTGCGGTTATCTACTCCAAACTTATCACCGATTTTCTTGGCTATGTTGCCTACCGTGAGGATGGCAACCGTATTGTTGGCTGTACATACATTAACCATGGAAACCAGTGCTGCAATAGACAGTTCGGCTCCTCGCTTGTTGCTGACGTGTGCCGTAATCTTGTCGATGATATAATTGATACCGCCATTCTCACGGATGATTTCGAGCATGCCACCCGCCATCATTGCGATGATGACCAGTTCGCCCATACCGATGATGCCATTGCCCATGGCCGAAAACCAGCCGAAGAGATCGTAACCTCCGGTAGCACCCAGAAGCTGACAGCTTACACCAATCACACCACAGAGCAATGTTCCCATCGTAAGAACTGCCATCACATTCATACCCGCCACAGCTGTGACAAGTACTACCAGATAAGGGACTACCTTGACATATTCTACCTCCGGAATATCAGTAGGTGCCTGCAGGCCGATACCCATCACGGTATAGATAGCCAGTACAATAACGGCGGCAGGTACTACGATAAGAGAGTTGACACGGAACTTATCGCTCATCTTGCAATTCTGAGTCTGGGTAGCTACTACCGTGGTATCAGAGATAAAGGAAAGATTATCTCCAAAGTAAGCTCCACCAACGATGATAGCTGTCATCATACCTATATTTACGTCCATGGAGTGGGCGAGTCCCGCAGCTATCGGAACAAGTGCCACAACGGTACCTACGCTTGTTCCGATGGATACAGAGATAAAGCAGGCAGCCAGAAACAGTCCCGGCAGGATCATGCTAGCCGGAAGAATGCTGAGCGCAAGATTGACGGTTGCATCGACAGCTCCCATCGCCTTAGCCGAAGCTGCGAAGGAACCTGCCAACACATATATCCACAACATGAGCATCAGATTGTTGGCGCCGGCACCCTTGCTATAGGTATCTACACGACTCTTGATGGGCATACCACCAGAAATCGCTACGGCATAGATACTGGAGATCATAAATGCCACGGTGAGCGACAAATTGGTATCCTTATGACTGGCATCAACCGAATAGACGGTGAACGCCACGATGAGGACAATCAACAAAAACAATGGCGACAACGCCAACAATCCTTTCTTATTACTCATGTTTCTTTTTAAGTTATTACAATGTTACACCATTCTTGAAAATGGAAATCTCACGATAGCCGTTGTACTCGTTGCGAGCTTCCTCGCCACTGGCAACGGCTATGATCTTATCGATGAACTTGTTTACCAACTCCTTCATATCGGTGCCTTCAACCAGTTCTCCGGCATTGAAGTCAATCCAGTTTGGCTTGTTCTGGGCAAGCTTGCTATTGGTTGAAATCTTCATCGTTGGAACGAATGTTCCGAATGGGGTACCACGACCCGTTGTGAAGAGTACAAGCTGACAACCTGCTGAAGCCAATGCTGTTGCTGCCACAAGGTCATTGCCTGGAGCTGACAAGAGGTTCAGACCTGTTGTCTCCAAACGGTCACCATACTGCAGCACGCCACTGACAGGAGCACGACCGCACTTCTGGGTACAACCCAGTGCCTTATCTTCCAGAGTAGAGATACCACCAGCCTTGTTACCTGGAGAAGGATTCTCGCCAACAGGCTCACCATGACTGAGGAAGTACTCCTTGAAATCATTGATGAGATGAACGGTCTTGTCGAAGAGTTCCTTGTTCTCACAACGGTTCATCAGAATAGTCTCTGCACCAAACATCTCAGGCACCTCGGTAAGGATGCTGGTTCCGCCCTGAGCAACCAACCAGTCTGAGAATTCACCAACGAGTGGGTTGGCAGTGATACCACTGAAGCCGTCAGAACCACCACACTTCAAGCCTACACGAAGCTTGCTTACCGGTACCTCCTCACGCTTATCCTCCTTAGCCTTGGCATAGAGATCACGGAGGATCTTCATTCCCTCTTCGATTTCATCACCCTCAACCTTCTGGGTTACCAGGAGCTTGATGCGATCCTGATCGTAATCGCCCAACATCTTCATGAAGTCGTCAGGCTGATTGTTCTCACAACCCAATGAGAGAACGAGAACAGCACCAGCGTTCGGATGCTGGCAGATATCACGGAGTACCTTGCGGGTATTCTCGTGGTCGCCGGAAAGCTGAGAGCAACCGAAATTATGGTGCCATGCATGGATGGCATCAATGCCCTCACAGCCAGTCTCCTTCTTCAGAAGCTCAACAAGTTTCTCGGCAACACCATTCACGCAACCTACGGTTGGTACTACCCATACCTCGTTTCTTACACCTACTTCGCCGTTCTTGCGAACATAACCCTGGAAGGTACGGGATTCCTTGGCAATGTTCAACTGCTCATCTACTGGATTATAGGTATATTCCAGCGTACCGGCAAGGTTGGTCTTGAGATTATTCTCATTCACCCATTCACCCTGCTTCAGATTCTGCTTGGCATGACCGATAGGGTAGCCATACTTGATGATGTTCTGGCCCTCGGCAGCATCATCGATGAGCACCTTATGACCAGCTGGAGTATCCTGCAAGAGAGTGATACTCTTGCCATCCACCTCGATAACCTCGCCCTTCTGCATAGGACGCAAACAAACCACTACCGAGTCGGCAGGGTTAATCTTGATAAAGCTTGATAGTTTCATTCTGTAGTTTTGTTTTTGTTTATGTTTATTTATATATCTTGTATTTCTATTTTTGCCTCTTCATTTCAGCCTTAGATTTGCGTTCTACGGTAGAAATCGATATTCTCCTTCATCAGCAGCTCGATAGGCATGTAATTCACCGGATTCACCTTCTTCTTGAGAACGATGGCACGGAAGAGGGTATCCACACAATAGTAGCCCTGCATATAGGCATGCTGTGCGATGAGGAACGAGATGCTGCCTTCGCGCAGACATTTCGCATTCTTGCCCACCATATCATAACCCATGATCTGTACATCACGGCGATTGGACTTAAGCAGGTAATCTCCCACGAGATGCGCCTTCGATGTCATTGTTATACAATGATGGGTAGCAGGATGTTCATCAAAGTACTGAGCCAGCATCTTCTGGTACTCGTTGCGGGTTCCGTTGAGCGGAAGATCGAGCACATTGATGACTATATTTGGGAAATGATCATGCATATAATGACGGAATCCCACCTCACGGTTATCCTGCTGCTTGCTGACTACATGGCCATCCTTGGTCTGTCTCATCAGCATCACCTCTTTCTCATTGCCCGCAAGCATCATCAGCATCTTGGCTGCAAAATAGCCAGAGCAGAACGAATCCTGTCCATAGAAGGAGAGAGGACGCAAGTCTGGCATATATGAGTCGAGTAGGATAAACGGAATACCCTTCTGATGCAACTGGTCTGTAAAACCACGTGTCACTTCCAGAGATGATGGCACCACGATGACTCCCTCCGGTTTGGCATCAAGAATCTCTTGTGAAACAGCCTTGAAAGAATCCTCACTTGAACGCTCGTAGAATCGAATCTCTAAATCGATATGGAAATCCCGGCGCTGGTCTTCGCACTTTCGGGCACCTTCTTCTATCTCTTCCCAATAGGCTTCCGACTCATGCTTCGGTATCAGAAGACAAAAAGTATAAGCCTTGTTGTATGCCAATGCACTGGCATACATATTTGGTTGATAATTCATTTCCTTGAGCGCTTGTTCCACCTTCTCACGAGCCGGCTTCGACACGTTCGGGCGGTCGTGGAGCACACGGTCCACTGTTCCTACAGATACGCCTGCTCTTTCGGCGATATCCTTGATTCTGATTCTTTCGGCCATTGTTTTTAAGTTTATGGTTTGAGCACATCGCACGTACATTATTATATAGTAGGAGACTTTTATCTTGAAAGACGGCAGCGTTCCTTTCATAACTGTGCGCACAAACTGTGCTTTTTTACTATGTTTTGTTGAACTGCTGGTTTGTGTGCGGTCACACCGCCAGCTTTCGGGCGCAAATATACAACATTTTTTTGAATTGTGCGAATGCACAGCTCTTTTTTTGCACAAAAACCGAAAAAAAAGGAGGAAAAAAGGGAAAAAGTGAGAAAAATACGAAAAAATAAGGCTAGAATTGAAAAAAACTGCGATTAAATTTTGGTATTCGAGAAATTATAGCTATTTTTGCCAACGGTTACGGACAACTACAATAAAAAATTGTCTATTAGTAAACAAACAATAAAAACAAAGAAATTAAAACTATCAAACAATGGCAAAGATTGTAACATTAGGCGAGATTATGCTTCGTTTGTCACCAGAAGGCAACGATCGTTTCATCCAGAGTGAGTCACTTCGCATCATCCCTGGTGGTGGTGAGGCTAACGTTGCTGTTAGCCTTGCTAACTATGGTCACGATGCATATTTCGTATCAAAGTTGCCAAAGCACGAGATTGGCCAGATTGCAGTAAATGGTCTTCGTCGTTATGGCGTCAATACTGAGTTTATCGCCCGCGGTGGTGATAGAGTAGGTCTCTACTATGCAGAGACAGGTGCTTCTATGCGCCCATCTAAGGTTATCTACGACCGTGCTCACAGCGCTATCGCAGAGGCTGACCCTTCTGATTTCGACTTTGATAAGATCATGGAAGGTGCTCAGTGGTTCCACTGGAGCGGAATTACTCCTGCTATCAGCGACAAGGCTGCAGAATTGACTAAGTTGGCTTGTGAGGCTGCTAAGCGTCATGGCGTAACAGTATCTGTTGACCTCAACTTCCGCAAGAAGCTCTGGACATCAGAGAAGGCTATCTCTGTGATGCGCCCATTGATGCAGTATGTAGATGTTTGTATCGGTAACGAGGAAGATGCTCAGCTTTGCTTGGGCTTCAAGCCTGATGCTGACGTAGAAGGCGGCAAGACTGATGCTGAGGGTTACTATGGCATCTTCAAGGGTATGATGGAGGAGTTCGGCTTCAAGTATGTCGTTTCTACGCTCCGTGAGTCTCTTTCTGCTACTCATAATGGCTGGAAGGCTCTTATCTATGATGGTAAGGAGTTCTATCAGAGCAAGCACTACGACATCAACCCTATCATCGACCGCGTGGGTGGTGGTGACTCATTCTCTGGTGGTTTGATCCATGGTCTCCTGACTAAGGAGACTCAGGGCGAGGCACTTGAGTTCGCTGTTGCTGCTTCTGCATTGAAGCACACTATCCCTGGCGACTTCAACTTGGTTTCTGTTGACGAGGTTGAAAGCCTTGCTGGCGGTAACGCTAATGGTCGTGTACAGCGATAAATGAAGTGAAATGGGAAGAGTGAAGAATACATTTGCTCTTCCTGATTAAAAATCAAACAATAAACATTAAACATTATACTAATGGCAAAGTTTAGCAAAATGCAGGTCATGGCAGCTATGAAAGAGACTGGTATGGTTCCTGTATTCTTCAATAAAGATATCGAAATCTGCAAGAACGTAATCAAGGCATGCTACGAGGGTGGCGTTCGCGTATTTGAATTCACCAACCGTGGCGATTTCGCTCACGAGATTTTCGGTGAGTTGGTAAAGTGGGCTGATAAGGAGTGCCCTGAGATGATTTTGGGTGCAGGTACAGTGGTTGACGCTGGTACTGCTTCCTTGTATCTCCAGTTGGGTGCAAACTTCATCGTTGGTCCTAACTTCAATCCTGACATTGCTCCTGTATGTAACCGTCGCTTGGTGCCTTATTCACCAGGTTGTGGTTCTGTAACAGAGATCAACAATGCTCAGGCAGCAGGTTGCGATGTAACCAAGGTATTCCCTGCAGGTAATGTAGGTGGTCCTTCATTCGTTAAGAATGTAATGGCACCATTGCGTTGGAGCAACATTATGGTAACAGGTGCCGTAGAGCCAACAGAGGAGAACCTTACTCTTTGGATCAAGGCGGGTGTTCTCTGTGTAGGTATGGGTTCTAAGCTCTTCCCTAAGGAGACTGTTGCTGCTGCAGATTGGGCTGCCATCACAGCCAAGTGCCAGGAAGCTTTGGGCTACATTGCTAAGGCACGTGCATAATCAGAATGCATAAAAGTTTTCATCATATTTATGGCATCGCCATCATCTGTATGATGGTGGCGATGTTTGTTTTTTCAGCTTGTTCGCCATCGCATAAGGGCGAAGTAGATGAGCTGAATTATCTTTCTTATGCGCTTCACTATCGTAACCTTGATTCCACTAAAGTATTGGCAGAGAAGGCTTTGGCTCTTTCTGAAGACTATCCTGCCGGATACGCAGAGGCTTGCAACAACCTGGCTTTTGTTGCTATTGCCAAGATGGATTACCATACTGCCAAGCGATGGCTTGACAAGGTAAACGAACGCAGTGACAATCAGATAGAACTCCTTATTGCCGACGTTCAGAATATGCGACTCTGTCAGCGTGAGGCCCGCAACAAGGATTTTTATAGCTTCAGGGAAAAAGCCATCCGTAAACTGCGCAGAATCGGTGAGGAAATAGATAACCTTCCTCTTCGGGAGCGTCATCGCGCAATTTATGCGAAGAGTGAGTTTGATATCGTTGCTGCCACCTATTTTTATTATGTACAGCTAGACAAGCCGATGCTCAATGCGCTGGCAGATCTTGACCCGGATGAACTGGAACAGGATACGGCACAGTATCTCAACTATCTTTATAATATGGGAGCTGGTGGTGCTATCACTCATGGCACCCCACAGGAAATCTGTCAGACTGAATTTGATATGCTCATTCGCCTCTATTTCATGGCAAGTGGCAATACCCCTTATCCCTACTGGCAGGCAAACGCACTGCAATCTATCAGCGAACATATCCAGGATCCGGAACAGCGCGATTTCCTGGTAAAAAACAATCTGCCGGCTTTCCAGTATCTCAATGTTGAACAGATGCCTTTGGAACTTCTGGCAGGCAATTTTGCGCAACGCGCACTCAATATCTTTTCTGAATATGGAGACGTTTACCAGACGGCAGGAGCATACCGCACACTGGCAGAATGCTACTGGCAGATCAAGGATTATAAATCGGCAGGCGATTGCCTGAATAGGGCACTCAACCAGAACAGGGCTATCCAGCAGGCGCCCGACCTGGTGGCTTCTATACGGGAAAGACTCAGCCTGGTTTATTCTGCCATCGATGATAAACCGAAAAGCGATTACAACCGAAACATTTACCTCGATTTGCAGGAGCAAAGCCGACAAGACAGGCAGTTGGAAGCGCGTGCCACTCAGTTGGACAACAATGCCGTCCAGCTGAACACGATGATTGCTGCGGTAATCTTTATGATAGTCTTGGTTGTGGTCTTGCTCTATGTATTCGACAGAATGAAGCGCCGCAATACCAAGGAAAGTTCTGTAGAATCCCTGCTGATACCTTTACATGAATGGGAAGAACAGAACATACAGCATATCAATGCGTTATCAGAAAAGCATGAAGAATTGGAAGAAGCCAAGAATATGGTCCAGCTTCATATATCTGACAATAGGCGCCGCAACCTGGAACAGCGTGCCAAGCTTTCTCTGGTCAATAGCATCACTCCATTTATCGACCGCATGATCCATGAGGTAGATAGACTGATGAAGGGCAATGATACGGAAGAAGTAAGACAGGAGCGATATACCTATATATCAGAGTTGACAGACAAGATCAACCAATATAATTCGATTCTCACCGATTGGATACAGATGCGCCAGGGAGCCATCAATCTCCGCATTGAGAGCTTCCCGCTCCAGCCACTTTTCGATATTGTTGCCAAGGGAAAAATGAGTTTTCAGATGCGTGGGGTCAAACTGACCGTACAACCTACGGATGCCACAGTAAAGGCAGACCGTACGCTGACCTTATTCATGATCAACACCATCGCCGACAACGCCAGGAAGTTTACACCTGCAGGAGGTGAGGTGGTGGTAAGTGCCAAGAGCCATCAGGCATTTGTAGAAATATCTGTAGAAGATACGGGAAAAGGTATGGATGAAGAAACACTGGAACACATCTTCGACCGAACCTATACCGGCGGACATGGATTCGGTTTGCTCAACTGTAAGGGAATCATCGATAAGTACAAGAAAATCAGTTCACTCTTCTCTCCTTGTAACATACAGGCAGAGAGTGAGCCGGGAAAGGGTAGTAGGTTCACTTTCCGACTGCCTTGCGGTATTCGGAAAATGCAAATGATACTGATGCTTGCCTTTATGCTGATAGGTTGTAATATACCATCTGTTGTACTGGGAAGCACCCGGAAAAATGTCTCTATGCACAGAACAGACAAGCACAGAACTGACAGGCACTGGGGCAATAAGCAGACATCGCGATTGCTGCAAAAAGCAGCATCCTATGCCGACAGTGCCTATTTCAGTAATATCAATGGTACCTACGAGCGGACCCTGGCTATGGCAGATTCGTCTCGCAGCTATCTCAACCGATACTATCTGACATTGAATCCAGATGGGAAATATCTGATGGTGGCACATCCCAAGAAAGGAACTGCTGCCGAAATCCATTGGCTGCACGACAGTTTGCCTACCAACTACGAGGTCATACTTGATATCCGCAACGAGAGTGCCGTGGCAGCGCTAGCGCTCCACAAATGGGAACTATACGATAGCAACAACAAGGTATATACCCAGCTCTTCCGTGAACGGAGTGCGGATAATTCGCTCGATAACTACGTAAGAACCATGCAGATTTCAGAAAACTCGAAGGCAGTAGCCATCGTCTTGCTGATTACCCTGCTGTTACAATTGCCGCTGGCATACTATCTGCTATACTATCGCCACATCCTCCGTTATCGCTATGCCGTAGAAAAAATCAATGCTATTAACAAGGTGTTACTCAGTGGTGATTCCAACACGGATAAGCTGAAACAGATTACCGGAATCTGGACTCCATCCGGCAGCAATAACATACGTAACGTCCAGCTTTTCCCTCAGCTCAACAAGGTGGTGGAACGTATCTCGCAGGGACTGAAGCAAAGCATTGATATGCTGCAGAACGAGGCTACGAATATAGAAATGGCAGAAGATGAGCTGCATCGTGCCGAGTATGAAAACGGAAAGTTGCACATTGCCAATTCCGTACTCGACAACTGTCTCTCTACGCTCAAGCACGAAACGATGTATTACCCATCGCGAATCAGACAGCTTATCGACAGTACACCGGAGGATGTTACTTCCCTGCAGGAGTTAGTGGATTACTACAAGGCAATATACACGATGCTCAGCGCACAGGCAATGGAGCAGGTGGAAGGAACCGTGAAATGCGACGCTGACTTGCTGGCATATCTCAGGAAACTGATCACTGGCGGAGTGAAGAACTTCACTTATCAGGAAGCAACCTCATCATCCGCCTATGTAACCTGCCAGTATATCCTTCACGATATTCCATTTGACGCAACCCGGCATCCACATCTTTTCACACCGCTCACCAGCGATATGAAATATCTGGTGGCACGCCAGATTGTGAGAGAAATAGGGGAGGCAACCAACCTGCGTGGCTGCGGCATTCTTGCCAAGCCGTCATCTGATGGCAAACTCATGATAGAAATCGTTTTACCTGAAAAAATAATAAGGACAAAGATATGAATAAATTTAAGGTTATTATAGTAGAAGATGTGCCTCTGGAATTGAAAGGCACAGAAGGAATCTTCAAGAACGACATACCCGAAGCTGAAATCATCGGCACTGCGGATAGTGAAATCGCTTATTGGAAACTCATCAAACAGCAAAAGCCAGACCTTGTTCTGCTTGATCTTGGCCTGGGTGGCTCCACCACTGTTGGAGTAGAAATTTGCCGTAGTACAAAGGAACAGTATCCTGATGTGAAGGTCCTGATCTTTACCGGTGAGATTCTCAACGAGAAGTTATGGGTAGATGTGCTCGATGCAGGATGTGAAGGCATCATCCTCAAGAGCGGAGAATTGCTGACCCGTGGTGACGTGGCTTCCTGCATGAGTGGTAAGAAGCTGGTTTTCAACCAGCCGATTCTCCAGAAGATCGTTGATAGATTCAAGCAGAGCGTAGGAAGTCAGCTGATGCATCAGGAGGCGATGATCAATTACGAGATTGATGAGTACGACGAGCGATTCCTCCGTCATCTCGCCCTGGGTTATACCAAAGAGCAGATCACGAACCTGCGAGGTATGCCATTCGGAGTAAAGAGTCTGGAAAAACGGCAGAATGAACTCGTACAGAAGCTCTTCCCTGATGGTAATAACGGAATGAGCGTGAATGCGACCCGACTCGTGGTACGTGCCTGCGAGTTACGTATCATCGATATTGATAATTTGCAGGCTGATGAAGAATAGTCATACATTCAGCAGGATATGTGGCTATGCCATGTTCCTGCTGATACTGGCACAGCTAGTACTGGTGCTGGCTTCCTGGCTCATCACTGCCGCTATGCCCGATGTCTTTCCCCGGTCATTGCTCAGCCCGGAAGGTATCCGATGGTTCTTCGGCACTTTCACCACCAACCTGCAGTCACCTTGGCTGGTGTGGCTATTGCTGATCAGCATTGCCTGGGGAACGCTACGGGCTAGCGGCTTGTTAAAATACGACCATAAGGTTTACCGACAGCGCAATGCCTTGCGGTTGGTTTGCCTGGAATTCGTCCTGTTTAGCGGTGTGATGCTGTTGCTCACGCTCATCCCTCATGCCATCCTGCTCAATGTAATGGGAGGATATGCCTCCAGCAGTTTTTCCAGAAGCATCTTGCCCTATATCTGTTTTATGGTCATTGTCATGGCACAGTCTTTCGGCGTAGTCAGCCAAAGACTGAACAGTATTGAGGCAATGGGAGAGGCAATGGCGGATGGGGTACGCCTGTCAGCTCCTCTCTTTATCATCTATATACTTGTCATTCAATTATATAGTTCTGTAGATTATCTTTTTTGATGATCTTTGATAGTACAACAATTCATCATACTAAAAAAGCAAAGGGGCATCCCAATCACTTGGAATGTCCCTTCTTTTGGTATATATTTGGTTTGATAAATTGGTCTTAACTATCTTCTGCCACCGAATGAACCGCCGCCATTATGGCTCTTGCTACGGGAAGAACCACCTCCAAAGGAACTGCGGGCACCATTGCTGCCTCCGCCAAAGGAACGGCTTCCACTGTTGAATGAACGGCTGTTATTCAACGAATTGCCGCCACGGTTTCCACCGAAAGATCCCCTGCTTGGAGTGCTGGAACGTGGCGTGAAACCATTATTAAACGAACGGCTGTTGTTGGTAGAGCCACTGCCGAATCCGCTTCGGTTATAACCTCCGAAAGAACCACCGCCACGGACACCACTTCCAAAGGTAGCATTATTTTGGCGACTGTTGCCGAAAGAATGATCACGTGTTACCGTAGTTCTTGTACTGCTCTGACGGTTGAGATTGCCGAAGGTCTTGCCACGACCATAATCGCCACGGCTGAATCCATCGCGCATACCGAATCTAGGTTCCTGACCACGAACACCGATAGGGCGCGGACCGCCGAACTCACGTCCGTGATACCAGCTTCTGCCACCATTCATTCTCCAGCTGTGTCCACCACGATATACAGCATAGAAATGAGGTCTTCCGAAGAAGAAGTAATCTCTGCGTGGGTAGCGTGCATAGATGCCGAAGTGGAAGTAACCTCCATCCCAGTAAAGAGGACGGTAGAAATAGCTTGCGGCACAGAATGAGCGATACTGCCAATCCAGAAGGATATAGCTCAAGTCGAGATTACGCTGACGCCAATAGATGCCGTAGAGATCGTCGTAAGTATCCACACCCATCAGATAGTCGAGGTTGATTTCATAAGCTGCCTCATACTGATCATCTGTCAGATTCAGCTCGTAAGCCATCTTGTCTGTCAAGAACAATGCCTGCTGGCGAGCCTGTTCATAACTCATTGCTGATGCAGAAGTGAATGTCATCATGAACATTGCTACTAGTGCTATGATAAACTTCTTCATAATCTTATCTTATTAATATGTTAAACTTTCATTTTCCAGGAAACCATCAGATTCCTGAATCATCGTCAATTCCGTCATCTTTCTGATTTCTGCTGCAAAGATAAGGCGATTTCTGGAAGTATAGTAAGGATTTTCCCTAAACCGATAGAGGAATTTCCCTAAACGATGCTTTTCGTAACCGCTATTTATCATAACGTCCCTTATGTAACAAGTTGAGTAGTATTTCATTATCTTTGCACTCGAAATCAGTTACTTAGTGTTTCTGATATAATTTAGTTTTTGATTTTAATGTAAAAAAGGTATGAAATTAACTTTAGTACGTGATACGTTTGGTTATGGTGGTACGTTAGGTGTTTTGTCTGTTGATGGTGAATACTTCTGTAACACTTTAGAGCCTTGTTTAGGTATTACAGAGAAGTATGGTAAGTATGGTCGTGGCGCTTGCATTAAGCCAGGCACATATTCTATTGACTTACATTACTCACCTAAGTTTAAGCGTTATATGCTTACTTTGTGTGCCGTTCCTTTTCGTTCTGGTATTTTGATACATTCGGGTAATACCGTAGAAGATACTCAAGGTTGTATTCTTGTTGGTGTTTTGCACGGTTCACATCTTGAGAATAGCCGTATAATGCTAAATTGTCTATTCAGTAAGATACTTTGTGTTATTAACAAAGAGTCAGTTACAATTACAATTAAAAATAAATAAGTTATGTTCAAAAAAGAAGAAGTTATTAAGGTTATTGTTAAGGCAGTTATTTACGCTCTTACTGCGTTGGCTGCTCAGTTGGGTTATACATCGTTGTAGTGATTATGAAAGATAGTATTAAGGAATATGTTAAGCGTTTTAGACAGAATGTTACTCCTGCTATGCGTTGTTACCATCCTTTGCGCATTTATAATGATGCAAGAGGAGAATTTGAGTGGCATAATTGTGGCAAATGCCCTTACTGCCTTAAGATACGCTCTGACGAATTGACTCAAAGATGCTACAAGGAGTCTGAGCAACATCCTTATGCTATCTTTTTCACTCTTACGTATGACAACGAACATATTCCCTACCTTGAGCGTGTTGGCAAATGGTGGATTCTCCGCAACCGTACAGATGTTGTTGATGGCGAAAGTACTGTTATTGTTCACGATTCTGAAGTACAAGGTGTACACCCTATAGAGTCTAATGAATGCCCCATTGATATCGATTGTTTCGGTGTTCTTTGGAAGCAGGATATTATCAATTTTAAAAAACGTCTTTTTATAAATTTAAAGCGATATGTTCAACGCAATAAAAAATATTATCCAAGTTTATTCGTTAATGGTAAACTTAAAGAAGAGCCACTTTTCCGAATCTTCATTAATGGCGAATATGGTCCTACTACCCTTCGCCCACATTACCACGGCATTCTGTGGTTTGACGAAAAGTGTTTGGCAAACGATTTTCTTGACTCCTACAAGAATAGCTCAAAATCTGCCGATAGAGACTATTGGCACGGTCTTATATACGAGAGTTGGTCGATGTGTAGTCCGGATAGATGCGACTCACAACACGTCTCAAAGGCTGCTCCTTCCTACGTTGCGAGCTATGTATGTAGCACATATAGTTTGCCTGATGTACTTCAGCTTAAACCTTTCCGCCCGAAAGTGTTGGCAAGTAAAAATCCAATTATTGGTTCTTACAAAGTTAGCCGAGAAGTGCTTGCGGATGCACTCTTTAATGGAACTATCCTTTTTCCTCAATGGGATGATGATGAAAAGTCCTTTACCGAGTATCCTCTACCCTACTCGTATCTCTCTAGATACTTCCCTAAGTGTGAAGCATATAGCGTTTCGGATATTAATGATAAATTATCAATATTTGCAAAATATGAGTCAGGAAGATATGTAGTTCGTCCTGTTTTTCCTCGAGGTAAGTTTGACCCTAAGAAAGGTGATTTGGTTTCTCTTGATTATAATCAGCTTAAAGCCGATTGTTATTTTAATGATTATTATCGGTATCAAAATAGACGATTTCACCGTATGCTTACTTATTGGTGTTCTCGTACTTTTGCAGTCCCTGAACGTGATAATTTAGGTAATCTTACTGGTCGTTATGTTCCTCGTAGATTGACCCCTCGTCAATATATTGAGTGTCTTGATAGATTATATAGTAATCTTGAGTTATACAAATTGTCTAAGTTTTATGCAGAGCAAGAGGAGTTGTTGGATGGTTTCCGTAATACGTATAATGAGTTTTTATTTACTAATCGTTATCAGGCTTCCATTTATTTGCTCTCTTATTACCCTGAGTTTGTTCACTCTCTTCCTGATTTGCTAACTCCCTTTAATCGTTTCGATTTGCAGGTAAAGTTGGGTACATTTGGTCTTGTTATTGATGATATTTATGATGGTTGTTACCTTTCTAAGGCGTTTTCGGATTTTTTGCGTAATAATTGTATCGCAATTAATTTTCGTGTTAACACTACACAAAAGTGTATTGACCGTAACAAGTCTAAAAAGTATAAAGAATTTTATGCCCGACAAAAGGGTATTATTTATTAATTAATATTTTATATTATGGTTAAGTCAGTTTTACAAAAACCGCTTTCACAGTCTAACGTGTCTCGTAATGCGTTTGACGTTGGCTATAGTAACAAGTTTACTAGTAGCCTTGGTATGTTGTTGCCGTGTTTTGTACGTGAGTGCAATCCTGATGAGCATTACCGTATTAATGCTCGTATGTTCACTCGTACAATGCCAATGAACTCTGCAGCTCTTATTCAGTGTACTCAGCACATTGAGTTCTTTTTCGTTCCTTACCGTCTTCTTTGGCGTGATTTTCCTCAGTTTATTGTAGGTACTAAATATCCTACTTCGTTGTATGATTCTAAGGTGTCTGCTGCTTCTCCAAAATTCGATTTGGCAAAGATTTATAATGCTTTTAAAGAAAAGTTAACTGATTCTGAGCACACTCCTGCATGTGGTCTTGGTACAGATTTTCTCGGTTATCCTAAGATTCAGAATGCTATGCGTTTGCTAGATTTGCTTGGTTACGGTTGTTATTATACTCCTGAAGCCAAGGATTTTGCACCTGCAGCTATGAATCCTTTCCGTTTGCTTGCTTATCAGAAGATTTGCGCAGATTTCTATCGTGTTGCGAATTGGGAAGACAATCGTGTTAAGTCTTGGAATATTGATGGTCTTAATATTGACCTTACATCTTCTTGGAATGCTGTTACTTTGCAGAATTTCTTGGATAATTATCTTGCTTTGAATTATCGTCCTTGGAAAAAAGATTTGTTTACTATTGCTGATACTCAGTTTCAAGGTGCTGACTTCTTGAGTAATAGTTTCTCTTCTCCTAAACTTCCTTATAGTAGTAGTACTGGTTATTCTAGTTTTGTTCCTACTACTTCAGATATTGGTGGTAAACAAGGAGTGATGAATGGTCTTACCGCTGAAAAAGGAACGTCTTTTACTATTGCTAATCTTCGAAGTGCCTTTGCGCTTGACAAGCTTTATCGTCTTATGGCTCAGGCTTCGGATGGTGATTATAAGTCACAGATTAAGGCTAGATATGGTTTCGATGCTTACGCTCCTCAGATGCGTTGTCAGTTCGTTGGCTCTGCTAGTAGTGTGATTCAGGTTAACCCCATAACATCTACTGCTGATACCCTCACTTCTTCGGATAATGCCTTTCAGGGTACTCCCGTAGGTCGTATCTATGGAAATGGTGTTGCTCAAGGCTCTGATACTTTCGATTTTGACACTAAGGAACACGGTATCCTGATGGGTATTTGTTCTTTTGTTCCTGATGTTGATTATTCTTCCTACGGTGTTAATATTTTCAATAAAAAGTTGTCTTCTTCTGAGTATTTTCAGCCCGAATTTGATAATTTAGGTAAGCAGCCTTTGGATGCTACGGCTCTGTATCTTGCTAAAGTGCCTGGCAATGGCGGTATTCAATCTCCTGCCGTTCTCGGTTGGATTCCACGTTATGCTGAGTATAAGACTCACGTAGATGAGGTACACGGTCAGCTTAATGGCAATATCTATCGTTCTGCTAGTGGTGAGCCTACTCTTTCAAGTTGGACTGCTCCTCGCCTTGCTGGTTTTGAAGATGATAAAGCGTCTTTTTGGTGTAAGGATGGTCTTTCCAAGAATTTCTTTTATGTCAATCCTGCTTTGTACAATAGTATCTTTGTCAATCAGTATGATGGTTTTCAAACTCAAGATCAATTTATCTGTGAAGTTAGTAATAATGTTCAAGCCGTTTTGCCTATGTCGGTCAGCGGTGAGCCTTTAATTTAGTTTGCTTATGAATTATAGTAGTTATTTTCAGCATTGTTATACTGCTGCTCCTTCACCATCTTTTGAGGTGCATCCCGAGAAGGTGATTAATCAAGATGAAATGGAAGCTCTTTGTCCTCTCGACCCTACAACTGGTAAGCGTTGCGAGCCGCTTGTGCGTGCTCTCGACCCTACTTGTAGCGAGTCTGAGCGTCAGTCGCTTTTAGCTTCTTTGCAGCTTATTAAGACTTCGTCAGGCTACGAGTCTTTGTCCGATGATGTTAAGTTGCAGATTTGCAAATTGCGTTCTTTGCAGACTCCTAGCGAGTTAAAGGAGTTTGCAGGCTATGTTAATCAGATTTGTGATAGTCTTGATGT
>ULTW01065327.1_pt1 | contig 56855 bp, 39 predicted proteins | sample 1957961 | NCBI WGS metagenome assembly ULTW01 (sample SAMEA4835744, study PRJEB28245) | human gut metagenome | biome: gut microbiome; material: fecal sample | place: Denmark | collected 2008 | reverse complement strand
GTTGCAAAGGTACTAATAATTTTTGAACTGACAAACTTTTTTGGAGAAAAGTTTCAGAAAAGATGATTTTTCTTATACGAAAGCTTAAATAATTGTTTTATTTTGCCTTCTCTGTCTTAAATTCTGGAAAAAAGCTTGGTAGGTTCATAGATATTGTTTAATTTTACACATGATTTAAAACAATATTATTATATTGCCTGCAAAATGACAAACAACGACCATAACAATTATTGCATCATACTTGCCGGAGGAAAGGGAAGAAGACTGTGGCCTTGCAGCCGCAATGCTTATCCCAAACAATTTCTTGATTTCTTCGGGGTAGGACGTACACAGTTACAGCAAACTTATGACAGGATGGCACGGATTCTGCCAGCCGATCATATCTATATTAATACCAACGAGGAGTATGTGGAATTTGTAAGGCAGCAGTTGCCTGATGTTTCCTCCGATCACATCTTGTCAGAACCCATTCATCGCAATACGGCTCCCAGTGTGGCATGGGCAGCTCATCGCATAGCCATGCAGAATCCTGAGGCTTGCATCGTGGCTACACCATCCGATCAAGCTGTATTCAACGAGGAGGCTTTCTGCAAGGATATGCAAGAGGGATTGCACTTTGTCGCCGACAACGACTGTTTCCTTACGATGGGAGTTAAGCCTACGCGTCCAGAGCCTGGTTACGGCTATATCCAGTTGGGAGATTCTGTGGGCGATGGATTATTTAAGGTGCAGTCGTTTACAGAGAAGCCTGAGCGCGATTTTGCTAAGATCTTTGTAGATAGTGGAGAGTTCTACTGGAATACGAGTCTCTTCCTTTTCAAGGTAAAGCATCTCTACGAGGAGTTTGCTCACCTCTTGCCATCTGTAATGCGTGGTTATGATGAGCAGCATCCCGTCTTCGATGTGGAGACCGAGAACGCCTATATGAAGGAGAACTTCCCTTCTTATCCCAACATCTCTCTCGACTTTGCCATATTAGAGAAGTCGAGTGATGTCTATGTGATGAAGTGTGATTTTGGTTGGGCAGACTTAGGTACTTGGCATAGCATCTATGAAGCCATGCGCAAGGGAGAAGACGACAATGTGGTAATTGACAGCGATGTCATGATGGAGGACTGTCACAATAATATTGTCAAGATGCCGAAGGGTAAATTGGCAGTTCTCAATGGGCTTGATGGTTTCATCGTGGCAGAGAAAGACAATGTATTGTTGGTTTGTCGCAAAGAAGACTCCTCTGCGTTGGTGCGCAAGTATGTCAACGAGGTACAGATGAAGAAAGGAGATGAGTTTATATAACTCTCATCCATTCGATAACATACTAACAGAAAGGGAAGTGAAGACGTATCTTCACTTCCCTTTTCATTTGAGTAGCCTCTCTTCCTAAGTTGTCGAAGAGAAGAATTATAGTTTTTTGAATGCTTCGTATATCTTGTTGGAGATATCCTTAAATTCTTCTTCATTCAGTTTGAGGTGCTCCTTACGGAAGTTGACATCAGCCTCGCTGTTCATAGGAATCAGATGAATGTGAGCATGAGGAACTTCCAATCCGAGTACCACCTGTGCTACCTTCTTACAGGGGAACACAGCCTTGATGGCCTTTGCCACCTTCTTGGCAAAGACTTCAAAATCAGCCAAATCCTGATCTCCCATATCGAAGATATAGTCTACTTCCTTTCTTGGAATCACTAAGGTGTGGCCTTTACCGATAGGACTAATGTCGAGGAAAGCGTAGAACTTATCGCTTTCAGCACACTTGTAGCTGGGAATTTCGCCAGCAGCAATCTTTGAGAAAATACTTGCCATAGTCTGTTTCTATTTTTAGTTCATCAATCTGTTGTTAACAAAATCTCATTCTTGGTAAAATATCGTTGTGGCTTACATATCATAAAAAAGGAACTGCCATAGGGGTTTGTATGCCCTTATGATAGCTCCTTATAATTTTACTCGAATGAAATCTTGTCGATACGGAGGTTGATGGTGCCGCGTGGAATCTTGATTTCCACGACATCACCCACTTTCTTGTTGAGCAAGCCCTGTGCGATAGGGGTCTTGATAGAAATCTTGCCCTCCTTCAGGTTTGCCTCGCTCTCGCTCACGATGGTATAAGTCATCTTTGCCTTGTTGCCCATATTGGTCATCTCCACCTTCGACATGATCTGCACACAGTCGGTGCTGAGCTGCTTGGTGTCGATAATCTTGGCCTCGGCAATGGTGAGCTTGATGCGATTGATCTTATCTTCGAGATGAGCCTGTGCCTCTTTAGCTGCATCGTACTCAGAGTTCTCACTCAGGTCACCCTTGTCTCTTGCTTCAGCAATTGCGGCTGATGCCTTAGGGCGCTCCACAGCAACGAGCTGTTTCATTTCAGCCACGAGTTTGTCGTAGCCTTCTTGTGACATGTAAGCCATAATTTTCTTGTTGTTTAATATAATTAATAATGTGTTCTTAGAGAAGGGGTAAAAAATAAAGAATCCCGGTGCCTGTATAGCATCGGAATCCCCAATCTTATATTCTCTATTTCGTTTTAGTCGTACCTATATCTGTTTGCAAAGATAGGACTTTATTTCTGAATCGCCAAACATTTTCGATGAAATTTGATAAAAGTGCGGACTTTTGTCTCTTTTACGCATTTGCCTAAGCATCAAACAGGTATAAAACTTGTGAAAAAGTCAGAAGTCCCTTATATTTATACTCCTAAGATGTGGTTTATTCATTAAAAAGTTGTATATTTGTAACCCCGATTTAAAAAATGGGATGAGAATGTATAACTAATAACTCGAACAACATGACAAAAGAACAACTGATGCATAGAGCTATCCTTCTGTCAGAGAACAGCGTGCGCCATGGTGGTGGTCCTTTCGGAGCCGTCATTGCCAAGGATGGTGTTATCGTGGCTGAGGCCTCCAATAGTGTTACCATAGACCAAGACCCTACGGCTCATGCCGAAGTGAATGCCATCCGTATGGCTACCCGTGCCTTGCACACTTTCGATTTGAAGGGTTGTGAGATTTATACCTCTTGCGAGCCTTGTCCCATGTGTCTTGGCGCTATCTACTGGGCGCATCTCGACCGTATCTATTATGCCAACGATCGTCAGGATGCAGCCAAGATAGGTTTTGATGATGAGTTCATCTATGAGGAGATTGACCGCAAGATAGCAGATCGTCGCAAGCCGATGATTGCCTTGATGCGCGATGAGGCTTTGGGTGCCTTCCGTATGTGGGAAGAGAGTACCGAGAAGACAGAGTATTAAGAGCGCTATCTCTCTTTTATAAACGCTTTTATCCTTACGAGGTGCGAAGTATGAAAAAAAACAAAACGTCCCGCTGCAGGATCTCCTTGCGTCGGGACGTTTCTTGTTACGATGGATATCTTGTTAAAAACCTACAAACTTAGGTTGTTGTTCGCCTTTTCCTCTCTTACTTGATCTGCGTAATCACGAAAGGATGTTTCACTGTCGCATGAGCGGCTTTCTGGGCGATACTCTTCTGTTGTGGGGTGATACCCTCTGGTGCATAGCTGTTTCCGATGACCGATTTTTTGAAGATAGCCTCAAACCATGTGCAGGCAGCAGTATATCTACCATAAACCAACTGCAGATGATAGCCATCACGATTTAGGTTGTCGCCAAGCACTGATGTGCGGGCATTCTGAATGGCTGTTCCTGCAGGCACTAAGAGGTCAATGGGCGCATCTTTGAGAGCCTGTTTGGTTGCTCCCAAGATAGAAGAGAACATGGTAGCTTGGCTGTTGCCATATTTGCGGAATCCATCATGGTCAGATGTTTGAGCGTAAGCCCAAGTCTGATGGAAGATAATCTTAGCCTTGGGTGCCTTTTCCTTTACGTAGGCTATCAGTTCGTTGAGGTAGGGCTGATACGTGTAGTAAACTCCCGAGAAATGACTTGCCTGTTGCACGCTCACATAGTCCCAGTCTTCCTCGCTCAGTGCTTCGCTCACCTGCTTATGGGGCGTTTCCACCATCTTGCCGTCTACACCCGTCTTTCTGTATCTGTATGCCTTTAGGTCACCCTTCACACACTGCATGTGTCTTTCGAGCGAGCATCCAGGGATATAGAGGTTGGCAACAATCGTCTTGATGCCTGCTGTATCAGCCAACTCGTGCAGGTTCTGCTCAATGGCGTCTTCAGAGAAGCTGTTGCCTATGGCAAGAATCTTTACTGTGTTCCCAGCATGGGCTTCAGGAAAAGCCCATGCCAAGAGAAATGTCAATATAATCCAAATATTTTTCATATTCTGTAGTGTCTGTTATTATTTCAGTGTGAATTTCAGAGTTTGTACATCCTTACTGTTTGGACCCACCATGACCTCAAACTCACCAGGTTCGTTCTTGTATTCCAACTCCTGGTTGTAGAACTTCAAGTCTTCAGGAGTGATGGTGAAAGTAACAGTCTTGGTTTCGCCTTTCTTGAGTGACAGGCGCTCAAAGCCTTTCAGTTCCTTGACTGGACGAGAAACGCTGGCAGCCAAGTCGCGAATATACATCTGTGCGATTTCGTCAGCATCATAGTTGCCTGTGTTGGTGATATCCACGCTTACCTGTATGTTCTCGTTGTTGGTCATGGTGTTGCTTGAGAGCTTTGGAGTACCATATTTAAATGTGGTGTAGCTCAGACCATAACCGAATGGGAACAAGGGGTCGTTGTCGATATCGAGGTAGTTGCTTTTAAACTTAGAGAACCATGTTCCCTCCTTCAGAGGTCTACCTGTGTTGAGGTGGTTGTAGTACAGAGGTATCTGTCCTACGCTCTTAGGCATAGTAGCAGTAAGTTTTCCGCTTGGCACCTTGTCGCCAAAGAGAACGTCACAGATGGCATCGCCCGATTCGCAACCACCAAACCAAACGTTGAGGATGGCTGGGAAATTCTCCTGTTCCCATGTCATGACTGTGGCACGACCAGAGAAGTTGACCAGAACGATAGGTTTACCAGTCTTCTTCAGAGCGATGAGGAGGTCTTTCTGTGCATCAGGCATCTCTAAGTTGGAGCGGCTGCTACATTCTCCACTCATCTCTGATGATTCACCCACAGCGGCAACAATGATGTCTGCCTGCTGTGCTATGTCGAGTGCCTCTTTCAGCATCTCTTCGTTGCTTCTGCTGTCGCGCATCTCACGACCAAACATGGTTGCGTCAGCCTCACGCTTAGCATCATACATCAGGTTAGACCCCTTGGCATAGAGCACCTCTGCCTTACCTTCCAAGGCTTTTCTCATCGAACCGAGAATTGTCTTGTTGTCGTCCAGACGGGCTACCACACTCCATGTACCCGACATGTTCTTGGAATTGTCTGCCAATGGACCAATGAGGGCTATCTTGCCCTTGCGCTGCAAAGGCAAGATGTTGCCTTCGTTCTTGAGCAGTACGAAAGTCTTAGCTGCTATCTCGCGTGCGATGGCTCTATGCTCTGGTGTATAGATTTCCTTCTTAGCACGTTTCACGTTGCAGTATCTATATGGGTCGTCAAAGAGACCGAGCTTGTATTTAGCTTCGAGAATACGGCGGCATGCAGTGTTGACTGTTTCCATAGACACCTTTCCTTCGTTGATAGATTTCTCTATAGTACCTAAGAAACCATCAGCCACCATGTCCATATCGGTACCTGCATTGAGAGCCATGGCTGACACCTGCTGCAAGTCACCCAGTCCGTGGGCCATCATCTCCTCGATGGCGGTATAGTCGGTTACTACCATTCCCTTGAATCCCCACATTTTGCGCAACACATCGGTAAGCAACCATTTGTTACCTGTAGCAGGAATACCATCCACTACGTTGAAAGAAGTCATGGCGCTCAGAGCACCAGCATCAACGGCAGCTTTGTAGGGAGGCATATAGTAGTTGAACATACGCCAGCGGCTCATGTCTACGGTGTTGTAGTCGCGTCCTGCTTCAGCACCACCATAGAGTGCAAAGTGCTTCACACATGCCATCACGGTGTTGGGCGCAGCCAAGTTCTGTCCTTGGTAGCCTTCCACCATAGCTTTTGCGATGCAAGAACCGAGGTATGGGTCTTCACCATTGCCTTCCGCCATGCGTCCCCAGCGTGGGTCTCTACAAATATCGAGCATAGGGCTGAAAGTCCAGTTGATACCATCAGCCGAGCATTCTTGTGCTGCGATCTGTGCTGTGCGCTTGATGGCTTCCATATCCCAAGAGCATGAGAGCGAGAAGGGGATAGGGAATACGGTTTCGTAACCATGTATAACGTCCATACCGAAGAGCAGAGGAATATGCAGACGGCTTTGCTCCACTGCGACCTTCTGTACTTCTTTGATTTTCTCAACACCTTTCAGGTTGAAGAGACCACCCACTTCTCCTCGTTTTATTTTGGTGGCCACATCGCTACTCTTAGCCTGTCCGGTAACAATTTCTCCTGTAACAGGAAGATTCAACTGACCGAGTTTCTCTCTCAGCGTCATTTTGTTCATCAGGTTATCGATGAAGGTGTTCATCTTGGCTTCATCGCTTTGAGCCTGTGCCAGTGTGGGGCAGAGGCTTGCTGCCAGCAAGGTACATGCTGCAAGAATGTTTTTTGTCTTCATAGGTCTATGTTTTGTTTAATTGCTCTTGTTTTTTATAGTCATTGTTTAATTGCTCTTGAATCCCAGTTTCTTGAGTCCTTGTTGTATCTCTGGGCAGCTCATGAAAAGTTTCCAGAGCAATCCTGAGCGATAGTTTTCTATCATAGGGGTGATGGTCAGCTGGTCGATTGCCAAATAGCGAGGCACAGTCCAGTTGGCTGTTTCGGAGAAGGCATCATAGAAGCCATATTTACCCCATATCCAACTGCCTTTGTTCCAGAAATACTTCAGGGCTGCCATCGACTCTGTTGGTGTGTAAGGGAACGATGATAGGGCAGCGGTAGGTGTGATGACACCTAAGTCGTTGTTGGGTGAATGAGCAGAATATCCATTCACCGAATAGCTCGCTGTCAGTCCCCAGCAGTCTTTACCATAGCCTTTATATCCCTTCGGATTGCGCACACAGTATTCATAGTCGCTGAGGGCATGGTTCTTCACCACGTTCCAATAGTTAGCATATTGGTCGCTCAGGTTCTTGGGGTTGAGACAGATATAAGAATACTGAGCCCAGAACAGCGGACCACCAGTCTGTTCGGCTCCATTGTGTTTCAGTTCGAGAGGATAGCCGTAGGGCTTAGCGTTGCTCTTGATGTCTCCGCTTCTTGCCCATCCCTTGTGATAACATTCGGCAGGGATAGAATGAGTCGGTGAGGACGCTCCTAAGATGTAGGTGATGAGGCACTCGTTGTAGCCTTCGAGTGCGAAATTCATGTCCCAACCATAGTTAGGTGACCAGTGCCAGTAGAGTACGTCTTGTCCGCCACGGCGATACCAGTCGAATTCCATTTCCTTCCATAGCTTGTCGATATTGCTTGCCAAGAGTTTCTCCTGTTCGTTGCCGTTCTCGAAGTATTGTCTAACACACAGCAGACTCGCCATGAGGAACGAACTTTCCACGAGGTCTCCACCATCGTCTTTCTGTCCGAAGGGGACGGTTCTGCCAGTGTTGCCATCTATCCAGTGCGACCATACGCCATGATGTCTGTCGGCATTACCTAAGAAGTCTACTATCTTGGTGAGGCGCTGCACTCCCTCTGCACGGCTGATGTAACCTCTGTCTATACCTGCCAGCAGACCGGCAATACCAAAACCGCTTCCTCCTGTTGTAACCACGTGTTTGTCGTTCTGTGGATAGATACCATCGAGATGTATTCTCTCAGTTGCCAGTCCTGAATGGGTGTTGGCTCCTTCCCACATATAGTTCAGGTGAGTTTTTTCTATATAGTCGAGCATCTCCTCATCGTTGGCAAAGGATGCTGGACGGTCTGTTACTGCTGGTGGGGTAGTAGGTTTATTGCCTGGCCCTTTAGTATCATCAGACGAGGCGCTGCATGATGTCCATGTAAAAGACAAGATAAACATCAAAATCAGTGTTTTGGTAATTTTCATATTCGTATGGTTTTATGGTTTGATACATTTTGTTGGTACAGAACATCCCGTTTCAGCGAGAGCTTGTATGCTGAAGTAGTATTGGGTGTCACCATATACGAGAGTTGTAGCTGATGTTCATAGGGTTGCAGTAAGTGCTTGTCTTCTCCTTGTAGGGGTTATACCATGGGGTGATTTGTGCTTTTTCGCGGTGAAGAATGGAGCGTATGTTGGCGAGAGGTGTCATCTTGATATCGATGACTCTCTGTGCTTTGTCTCTTATAATGTTGGAAAAGGATTTACCTGGGTAGTATACATATAGGTGACGGTCGTTATCGGTTGCCTTCAACGTGTATCTACCCTGGTGGTCGGTATTGCAGTGTGCAGGACTCGCAAAAAACATGACAGTAGCACCCTCTATGGGTTTGTCATGCTCGTCGGTCACGATACCTGTCAGCTCATATTCGTTAACCACAGGGATGTAATAGTCGCTCACTTGTCCCTTGACAACCTTGACTGAGTCTTGACTGGCGAAACATGGAGTGGCTATTACGAGCATCCATGTGGCGAATGATAGCTTGGTAATGTTCATTTGGTGTAGTCTAAGTTGACGAATACTGCATTGTGGTCAGACAGATAAACCTTGTCGGGCTTATCGCCGATGACTCTATAGCGAGTCACTTTCAGGTTGTTGCTCACAAAGATATGGTCGATGATGTTACGCTCAGCGAGAGGCAGTCTGCCGTAGTCGTGCCATGTCCAGTCTGGACCATAAACGATGGCAGCCTTGTTACGGGCATTTTCCATTTTGTTGGCTCTCAGTATGGCCGAAGGTTCTTCCTCATCGGTACAGTTAAAGTCGCCGGTGATGATGGCAGGCATGTTCTTAGCTACTTTCTTCATCTTGGAAAGGATGAGCTTGATGCCTTCCTTGCGTGCTATCTTACCGTCGTTGTCGAGGTGGGTGTTGAAGTATACCACCTGCTTGCCTGTCTTCTTGTCTTTCAGTATCGCCCAAGTGCATACGCGGTTGTAAGAAGCGTCCCAGCCCTTCTTTCCGAACCGTTCTGGTGTCTCGCTCAAGGCAAAGTCGCCATGCTTTACCATACTGAATCTGTGCTTGTTATAGAAGATTGGGCTGTGTTCGCCCTGATGTTTTCCGTCATCTCGTCCTACACCGATGCCCTCATATATGCCATTGAGAGCAGCCTTGAGGTCTGCCATCTGGTTGGGGCAAACTTCCTGCATGCCCAAGAGGTCGGGCTGATAATAGGTGAGCATCTTTGCCACCTCGCCTTTACGGTTGTCCCAACGGTTTTCATTGTCTACCGAGGCGTCCAAACGTATGTTGAACGACATAACGCTTATTTGTGCTTTGGATTGCGATGTAAAGCCAGCAACGAAGAGAGAAAGTAAGAAGAGAGATTTTTGGAAGATATGCATAATAGTGTAAAGAGTTATATGAAAAAATAGCAGAGAATAGTGATGAATAAGTTGTTAGAAGATTCATGAACCAGCCTTCTGTAACGAAGGACTGGCTCATGAAATCGAAATAGAGCTTATGAATTATTCAATATGAATGACGTTTTCTCGTTATTCGTCGATAGGATCCTTTAGAAGGTCAGGAGTTGCTGTTACCTGATTGAAAGGTAGTGGGATAAGAGCCTTCTCCTTAGACCAACCTACAAGTTCAGTGGCAGCCTTGCCTGTGCGTACGAGGTCGTTGTAACGCTCACCCCATTCGCAGCAGAGCTCCATGCGGCGCTCGTCAATAATCTGGTCGAAGGTAACATTAGTAAGCTCAGGCATGTGAGCACGACGGCGAACTTCATTGAATGGAGCATCACCATTCTTACCAAGTTTAACCTTTGCTTCTGCATTCATCAGCAGGACATCTGCATAGCGAAGTACTCGGATGTTGTTGTTTGTGCCATACTTTGTACGTCCAGGAGTGAGCTGAGTGGTTGGTGTATAAGCCTTGCCGTTCCAGCAATCGGTCTTTGTAGGGTTGTCCTGAGGCTTGATGTAGTCACCATCGGGGGTGGTTGAGTCAGCCAATAAGAACGATGTGGTTGCACGAATGGTCTCGCCACGGCCATAAGCCCAGTCACGGAACGATTTCAAGATACCGCAGTCGCCCCATCCTGAGATGTTGCTGCCTGAGTTGTTTGGACCTTGACAACCAAACCATTGGTCGGGGTCTATCAACTCGCCTGAGCCGTTGCCGAAGTCTGTACACTGGCTTTCGAAAATAGATTCGTCACATAGTTTTCCAGGAATTTTCCACAACTGATAGTAGTCTGGATAAAGTTCGAAGTTGCCATGCTGAATGATATCGTCGGTTAGTTCTTCTACCTTTGGGTAGTTGCCCTGGTTGAGATAAATTTTAGCAGCTAATGTGGCAGCAGTGAATGCAGTTACAGCACCCTTGTGCTCGCTTTGGTTAGGACGGATGCGAGGCATGTTATCCATGCCATATTGCAAATCCTCCAAAGCATACTTATAAACAGCTTCAGCAGTAGAACGTCTCAAGTCTGTTTGGTTGTTATCACGCAGAATGGTACAAGTACCGAATGCCTGAATGAGGCGGAAGTAAGCGTAAGCACGCATGAACTTTACCTCACCAATATAGGCACGGTTGGCCTTTTGTTGAGCTTCTGTGGTGCAGTGCTGAGCATAGCCATCAAGAGCCTCAATAGCTGAGTTCGCGTTCTTGATGATGTTATAATACTGCATCCATATTTCATTGAAGCCCCAAAAAGAGTCGTTATACTTATACTCTGATAATTTGTAATAGTCGCTACCATTCCACTGACCGCTGAATACATCTTGATCACGAATGGTTGTAATCTCCCATATTACCCAGTGTAAAGCACTCTTACGAAAGCGAGCATACATACCTGATGCGGGCTGATACATGTTGTCTAAATTGGCATAGTCGACCTGTGTGTCAGGAACCTTGCCTTCAGGCGTCTTGTCAAGATAGTCGCTGCATGACGAAGCTGCGCCCATCATGAGGGCAGCTGCCGCTAATATGATTGTATTTTTGATAATTTTCATAATGTAGCAAATTTAAATTGAGGTTTAGCTTTAGAAATTGATTTTCACGTTGAACGTGTAGGTAGAAGTCAGAGGATATACTTCGGTATCCCATCCTTCAGGATCGGTCAATTCTGGAGAGAAGGTGTTTGCCTTGAATGTAGTGAACGGACGATCGGCTGTCATGCTGAGACGGATAGATGGCAACGTATATGTTCCGAATTTCAAGTTCTTGAAGGTATAACCCAATGTGATGTTCTGGATACGGAAGTAGTCAGCACTCTCAACAAAGTATGAACTGTATTTCTGGTCGCTCACGTTCCATGTGCGAAGTAACGCAGCTGCAGATGGAGCCGAGTTGGTAGAGCCTGGACCTGTCCAACGTTTGTCATACTGATCTTTATCAAAGTTGTAGTTCTGTGAAGCATAACGCAAAGCACGCTTGCGGTTGAACATCTGTGCACCAGTCTGGCCGTAAGTTGTCAATTCGAAGTCAAAGTTCTTCCACTCTAATCCAAGGTTGATGCCATAAGTGAAGTTTGGAATATATGAACCCAATGTAGTGCGGTCGTTACCATCGAGTACGCCGTCATTATTGAGGTCTGCATACTTTAAGTCACCAGGTTGGCAACCATTGGCTCTACCGATAGGATCAGCATCAACCTCTTCCTGTGTTTGGTAAACGCCAATCATCTTGAATCCGTAGAATGAGTTCATCTCCTTGCCTACGATGTTCACGGTCTTTCCGCCTCTGATGATGCTGTGACCACTAAGTTCCTTCACGCGGTTGCGAAGAGTTGACATATTGACACCAACACGATATTTGAGGTCCTTGCCGATTCTGTCGTTCCAGTTAAGAGTGATATCAAAACCTTGGTTTAGAATCTTACCATAGTTGCCTGCCAATGTCTGTGTGCTGAAAGGCAACAATGGAGAAATAACAGCATTGTTAGTCATGCGATGGAAGTAGTCGATATCCACATTCAAGCGATTGTCGAGAGCGATGAGGTTGAAACCTGCGTTCCACTCCTCTACAACTTCCCATTTCAGCCAGCTGAAATAGTTTGAATTCTCATAACCAGGAATAGTGGTGTTACCAAATACACCTGAGAACTTGTTACCTGTGCTTATAGAGTTGAAGCCATCAGATGCAGCGATGTGGTCGTTACCAAGCTTACCCCAGCTTGCACGAAGTTTCAACATGTCGAGCCACTTCTGGTTTTTCAGGAAATTTTCCTGTGAGATAACCCAAGCGCCACCGATTGATGGGAAGTAACCCCACTTCTCCTGATATTTTGAAGAACCGTCAGCACGCATAGTGAAGACGAGCATATACTTGTCATCGTAGTTGTAGTTGAGACGTGTAAAGTAAGACAGACCGCGGTAGCAATAACCGTCGTCGCCTACTGTTGCTCCTGCAGCGTCACCATTCTTGATGTACCAATATTCATCCTCGCCATCGGGTACGTTGCTGGCAGAACCATTGAGGTTACGCCACTGTTCCTCACGCATGGACATACCAACCATAGCACCCACCTTGTGCTTGCCAAACTGATCGTTGTAAGTCAATGTGTTATCCCAGATGCGGTTGTAATATTTGTTCTCACTCTTTTTTAGCTTGGTAGTTGTCGATTGTTGCCAACTGCTCACATAGTAAGCAGGTGTAAACTCGCGACCTTGTGTTGAGAGGAAACTGTAAGAGTAGTTACTGCGCAGATTCAACTTGTTAGGAATAAAGTCTATCTGTGCATAGAAATTTGTCAATGCCTGATAGCTCTCGTTCTTAGAGTCGTAATACTCAGCAAAAGCAATTGGGTTGTAGAAGTTGGAAGAGTAGCCTAATACGTCTGGTGATCCATACTTATTAGGGAAGGCCTTGTCATTGTTTTTATCATACAAAGCTACGATAGGAGGACAGTTGAATGCCTTCTGCCAAGCAGCATTGTTAGGCACCTGTTGCTCTGACTGACTGAATACACCATTGAACCCCACCTTCAACCAGTTTGTTGCGTTATAGTCCACAGCAGCACGGAAGTTGAGGCGCTTATAGTTGTTGTCAACATCCATGATACCATCTTGGTAGAGATAGCTACCACCCAAAGAATAAGTGGTCTTATCTGAACCGCCAGCAATGCTTATGCTATGGTTAGTAATGAGGGCTGTACGCAGCATCTGATCATACCAATCATTGTCTGTGTTGTAAGTCCAGTTGTGGAAATCGGGGTCTGCATAGCTACCGCCATAATTGTCGATACTTTTCTTGAAATGAGAAACATAAGCATCGTAGTTGCCTTCAAGCATCATGGTAGCATACTCCTTAGCGTTACACAGTTCCAATACGTTGGAGGCTTTCTGGAAACCAACGTATCCATCGTAGGTAATCTGTGCCTTCTGGTTCTTCGTGCCCTTTTTGGTAGTGATGAGTACCACACCATTGGCTGCACGCACACCATAGATGGCTGCAGCAGACGCATCCTTAAGAATTGTGAAGTCTTGAATGTCGTCGTTGTTGAGGAAGGTGATGTCATCGTAGAACATTCCGTCAACTACATAAAGAGGTGAAGAGTTTTTGAAAGAACCAGCACCACGAATGCGAACGGTAGGTGCGCTACCAGGTGCTCCTGAACTAACCACGTTCACACCAGCCACCTTACCCTGAAGGGCAGTCATAGGTGATGCGGAAGGAACAGACTGTATGTCGGCTGCCTTAACCACGGTAATAGGAGAGGTGAGGTCCTTAGCCTTAGCAGAGCCGTAACCGATAACTACAACGTCGTTAAGGTTTTGGAAATCGTCTTTCAATGTAACATTGAGGTTGCCTGATGCCTTGAGGGTAACAGGCTGCATACCCACATAAGAAATGTTGATAGATGCGTTAGGATTAACTTCTTGGATGGTGAAGTTACCGTCTATGTCCGTAACGGTAGCTTGCTTTGTACCGAGTACTTTGACAGTGGCGCCAATGACTGGTTCGCCAGAACTATCCAAGACAGTACCTTTGACAGCCTGTGCTTGGGCAAATGCCAACTGGGCTACAAAAGCGCAAATGAATAATAATAGATTCTTTTTCATGTTTTTTTGTTTTAAGATAATTGTTGATTCAAAACTGCGATGCAAAGTAAATACTTTTTAAGGGTTTTGGCAAATTTGTTACCACGATATAACTACGATGTGTATTCTTGCCGGTACGATTTTACTACGATACCAGTTTCTAAACATTTGGTATAGAGAAAGATAGAAAAGAAGAAAAAATAATCCATTTTTCTTTGTTAGATTGTGTAAAATTATTAATTTTGCAAATACATAACCACTAACCCATCTAAATCATAGAATGAAAAAGCAGTTTTTATGGCTCTTGATATTTGTCTTTTGTCTAAGTCCGCTCATGACTAAGGCACAGATTTTCATGCCAATAATCTCATACTATAACTCGTTCACTTATCATTATGGCATGCAGAACTGGTGCTGCACACAGGATGATAGAGGCATTATGTATTTTGCCAACAATAATGGTGTACTGAGTTTTGATGGCTATTCGTGGCGCACCATAGCCTTGCCCAGCAAGGGATTGGTGCGATCAATTCTTGCTGATGGCGACCGAATCTATGTGGGTTCTTATACCGACTTTGGCTATTTTGTGCGTGATGAATGGGGTAAGATGGTGTATCATTCTCTTTGGCCCAAAAAATATCAGTCGCATAATGACGAGATATGGAATATCGTGAAAGGTTCTGATGGACATATCTATTTCCAGTCGTTCTGCTCTTATTTCGTTTACGACGGCAAGAAAGTTACACCTTATTATAATAGTGACAAGTTGCCGCTATGGTTTTTCAAGACTGGAGGACAGCTTTATGCTCAACTGGTGTCTCATGGACTATGTAAAGTTAATCAGGCACTTTACCCCCCCCATGTTACATCGTAGTACCTATGGAAACGATCATGTGATGGGGCTTCATCAACTCAGTAAGGGTAAGTTTCTGCTTGCCACCAACATGAATGGACTCTTTATCTACGACGGCAAAGAGGTAACCCCTGTGCATACCGATGTAGATGCTCAACTTAGACAGGCTCTCATCAATCGTACCACGATGCTGGATAAGCATACCTTGGTGGTGGGAACCATCAAGAGTGGAATCTTTGCTATCGACCTCAATACTAATAAGGTGTTGTGGCACTATAGCAAAGCTAACGGCTTAGGAAATAATACGGTTCTCAACCTCTTGGTAGACAAGACTGGCAACCTCTGGGCAGCCTTGGACAATGGTATCGCCCTCATCCATACAGGTTTGCCCCTCTCGGTAATGAAACTTGAGGGCATTGGTATGGTTTACGATGTGACTACATTGGGAAGTGATATGTATATAGCCACCAACCAGTCGGTATGGCGATATGACATGAAGGAGCAATATATCGCTCAGGTAAACGGCTGCGAAGGACAAAACTGGTATGTATCTCAGTTTGATAACCAGGTGTTTGCTGGCCATAATTTGGGCACAAGGGCTTTGGTGGGCAATCAGTCCTTTGGTCTCTTGAATGATAACCAGGGTAGTACCATGATGCGCGAGTATCAGCATTATGGTCAGCATGCGTTGATAGAATCTTCCTACAACTTTTTCAGAATTTATCTACGCGATGGCGACAAATGGCGATATGGCTGGACGGTGAAAGGCTTCAATGCTCCTATCAGAGAGATAGAAATAGACAATCAGGGTGTCATCTGGGCTGCCCACATGAGTAAAGGTCTCTATCGACTGGAACTTTCCAAGGATATGAGGCAATTTGACAAGGTGAACTACTATTCATCGTTGCCCAACAGTAAGGGTGATGCATTTCATGTGATGACCATCATGGGGCGCGTAGTATTCTCGTATGGAGGACGACTCTTTACTTACGATGACATCCGCAAGCAGATATTGCCCTATTATGGTTGTGGCAGGTTGAGCGACATGGGCATCGTGTCGTCAGCCTTCCTTGATAAGAAAACTTTCTGGTTGCTCAACAGTGATGGCTATTGGCTCATGCATTCGGGCAGCAAGGAGAACCTACCTGTATTCTTTATCTCCAACTCTTCGTTTGGACAGGAGTGTAACATCTATGGACATTCGATGTACGTATCGGGTCGTGCCACCTATTTCTTCCTCAACGACGGGATAGGCAGGTATTTAGCAACGGGTTCAGAAATGGAAACGAAGCCTCTCTGCTATCAGGCTTCTTTCAGCGAGGTGATGACCAAAGACCGTGATAATGTGGCGCAACAACTGCCTGTGGTCAGCGATGGCAAGGTAAAGGCGTGGGGTAATATTCGGTTCAAAGTGTCGTTCCCCAACTACGATAACGACAAGTTGCTGTTCTGCTATACGCTGAAGGGCGGAGGCAATACCCTTACCGAGTCTTCCTATTCGCCCGACATCGTGTATAGTAACTTGGGCTTTGGCGATTATGAACTGACGGTGGTAGTGAAGAACCTCAAGGGTGATGTCATAGGCAAGCCTCTTGTCTATCAATTCTCCTTCCCCACACCTTTCCTGCTCTCATGGTGGGCGTGGCTGATGTATCTGTTGCTGCTTTCAGCTTTGGTTTATGGCTATATCCGCTGGCGTACCAACAAGATTATCCGTCGTAACAAGAAGATAGCTGAAAAAGAACTCCTGGAGCAGAAAATGAAATCGCTGGAGCAGGAGCGCATCATTGCTGAACAACAGAAACAGTTGTTGGAGAACGAACTCGCCCTTAAGGGAAAGGACGTGGCAAGCATGGCTTTCGATATGGTGGCGATGAACAACTCCATCAGCGAGGCTAAGGAGGCTTTGCTCGAAGGTATGCGAAAAGGAACTATCAGTACCAAGAATGCCAACAAACTGTTGTTGCAGATGAAGAGTGGCGACGATGAGTTGTTCTGGAATACGTTCCAAAGCAACTTCGACTTGATACACAAGAAGTTCTTCCGCAGTCTGCGTGAGAAATATCCTGATCTCACGTCGAACGACTTAAAGGTATGTGCTCTGTTGCGCCTGAATCTGAATACTAAGGACATAGCCAACTTTACTCACCTCACCATCCGTGGTGTGGAGGGTGCAAGATACCGACTCAGAAAGAAGTTGGGTATTCCTACCGATAAGTCGCTCACCGACTTCCTCATTGAGTTCGAATAAGGGAGGATTTTTATTGTCCTCCCAGTCGCTCGAAGAAGGTGATGATTTCCTCAAAAGTTTTGAATTCATCGCTGCCATATTCGATGGCGGTGCCCATGAAACCCTTATCGGGACAAGGGTCTATGAAGTAGTCGCCATAGAGCAAAGCCTTCTGGTTGCAGAAGATGACGTGGTTGTAGGCAGGGGCAGATAAGTATTCTTCCACCCAGGCGAGTATCTGTGCCATGTAAGCATGGTCGTTGGAGGGCGAAGGTGCCACGATGTATACCTGATAATATTCTATCAGCATTTCGTAGGCCTTGTGCATCGAGCTGGTAGCTTTCATATAGCTATCGTGTAGAGCATCGAAAGCTATGTACACGATGGGGCGCTCCTTACCGTTCTGCTTATCGTCTATCCATCGGATGACGGGCGATAGATAGTGGAAAGCCACCTTGTCTATGAGGCGATGCTCGCCATGGAAGCGAATTGCATTCGGGTAATGTTCATGGAAGAGGTCGAAGGTATGTACTACGGGGTCTTTGTCGCCAAAGAGTCCATATACCCGTTCTTGTTCTTCGGGGGTGACATTCTGAAAGCATAGGGTGGTGATGTCCTTGTACTCCTTGATGAGCCCTTTGTTCACCATCAGTTCCTGCACACCGTCCTTGCGAGGGTTCTGATATTCCTGTCTTCCCGTCATGCTACTCATGGTGTTGCCCATCTCGAAGGCTGGGTTTACCAAGATACGGTCGGTACCGTGTAGCATCTCGGTGAACATACCGCCCATAGAGGTACCAATGATGAGGTCGGGCTTTTCTGTCTGCTGCATCTTTCGCAGCATATCAATGGCTTCTTCAGGATGCACCGGAATATCTTCTGCCACGAGGGTGGCATTAGGCATCAGCTCCTGCAACATCTTCACTGTGCCGCTCTGTCCCGACGAAAGGAAACCGTGTACATACATGATTTTTTTGCCCTGCATGAGGTCAGGGAACTGTTTGATATATTGATTCTCCATTGCTTGTTATTAAATCTAAAATGTAGTTGCAAAAGTACTGCTATTTGATATGAAAACCAAATTATGGTAGGAGATTTTTCTTGTCTTTTTCAAATATTGAGGTTAAAGGACAAGTTTTCTCGGATTTTATTTGTACTTTTGCCGCATCTTTCTGAAATATATTTGTCACAATGGAACAGTCAATAGAAAATCTCTACAAGCTCGACGGTAGAGTGCCCGTCGCTAAAGCACTCCCATTTGGTCTTCAGCATGTGTTAGCTATGTTTGTGAGCAACATTGCTCCTATCATGATTCTTGCAGGGGCAGTAGGTCTCGACAGCAAGGTTAGCGCTGTGCTTATCCAAAACTGTATGGTTATAGCAGGTATCGGTACGTTGGTGCAACTATATCCTGTGTGGCGCATCGGTTCGCGTCTGCCCATTGTGATGGGTATTTCCTTTACATTCCTCTCTTTGGCGATAACCATAGCTGGTTCTCAGGGTATGGGTACGCTCGTTGGTGCAGTCATTATAGGCGGTTTGGTAGAAGGTACTTTAGGTCTCTTTGCCAAGTATTGGATTAAGTTGATTCCACCCGTAGTAGCAGCCACGGTGGTTACAGCCATCGGTTTCTCCCTTCTTCCTGTGGGAGCCAACTCATTTGCAGGAGGAGTAGGTGCTGCCGACTTTGGTAGCGTGGACAACTGGATAGCGGGTAGCGTTACCCTGTTGGCTTGTCTGCTTTGTCAGATCTTTGCCAAAGGTTTCTTGCGTTCGCTCTCTGTCCTTGTCGGTCTGATTGTGGGTTACATCCTTGCTTGCTGCATGGGAATGGTCAATTTCAGTGGCCTATCCTCTTTGTCCTTGGTATCATTACCTCAACTTCTGCCTTTTACTCCAGAGTTTCATATTGGCGCCATCCTTTCAGTGGTGGCTGTTTATCTTGTTTCTGCTACAGAGACTATCGGTGACACTTCAGCACTTTGCAATAGTGCGCTGAAGCGTGACCCCAGCACCAAGGAGATGGGCTCTGCCGTTTGCTGTGATGGATTCGTGAGTACGGTTTCTGGTCTCTTTGGCTGTACCCCTATCACCTCGTTCAGCCAGAATGTGGGATTGGCTGCCATGTCGGGAGTTGTCAATCGTTTCACCATTGCCCTGGGTGCCATCATTATGATTATCGGAGGTGTGTTCCCTGCCATAGGCTATGTGCTTACTACCATTCCTCAGGCAGTGTTAGGTGGTTGCACCATCATGATGTTTGGTAGCATCCTCTTTGCAGGATTCGGCATGATGGCGCGTACTGGTTTTTCGCAGCGCAACATGGTGATTGTGAGCCTTTCGCTGAGTGTGGGGCTTGGCTTCACTCAAGCTACCGGTATGTTTAACATCTTCCCAGAGATTGTTCGCACGGTATTTGCCGACAACTGCGTGGCTGTGGTCTTCCTGCTTGCTGTGGTTCTCAACCTCGTGTTGCCAAAGGACTTAGAACAATAAGTGGTGGTGAAAAAGAGAATTATTTGCTAATATCAATATAAATTCTATTCATAATGGATTTGCTGAAAGAAAGAATTATGCAGGAAGGCAGATGCTTTCCTGGTGGAATCTTAAAAGTTGACAGTTTCGTAAACCATCAGATGGACCCCATGCTGATGATGGATTTGGCGAAGGAGTTTGTACGTTTGTTTAAGGATATAAAGTACAACAAGATTGTCACCATTGAGGCTTCTGGCATTGCTCCTGCCATCATGGTGGGTTATCTGACCAATCTTCCTGTAGTTTTTGTCAAGAAGAAACAGCCCAAGACGATGGAGGGCATGATTACATCGGTGGTTCACTCTTTCACCAAGGATCGTGACTATACGGTGTGTGTGAGCAATAGCTATCTTACTCCCGACGACCATGTCATCTTCATCGACGACTTCCTCGCCAATGGTAATGCTTCAAAGGGTGTGATGGATCTTTGCGAAAAGGCTGGTGCCAAGATAGAGGCGATGGGCTTCATTATCGAAAAGGCTTTCCAGCATGGTGGTGATTTCTTGCGCCGTGAGGGAATGCGCTATGAGGCTCTCGCCACAGTAGAGAGTCTGGAAGACTGCCAGATTGTATTAAAGTAGGAGAGGGGCTTTTTTTTAAGAAAAGAGTTTTTAAGAAATTAGAGAAGTTATCATTCCCTTCGGTCGTTAGAAGTTAAAGCCAAATAAAAAATGAGGGTGCGTCACACACCCTCATTTTTGTGTTTAATGTTGACAAGCAAGATTGCACTGGGGAGGGCGTGGCATCAGGAGGAAGCCGCCATGTTCTTAGGCATTTCCAAAAGCGCGCTCTACAAGATGACCCACAATCACGTCATCCCGTACTTTAAACCCAACAACAAAATGATTTACAAGAAAGCCGGAAAGCGGAAGTGAACAGATAGAATCCAACCCGCTGCATAGCATGAGCAACCCAAGAGTACCCTCGTCTATTGCAAACGCTCTCTTGACGTATGGTACAAGCGGTGCCCACGCTGCCTCAAGAACCCCTATTATCATAAAGGCGACACGATTGGCGACAAGCAAATGTTTATGTTGATTATGAAGAATATTCATCTTAAACAAATTAAAAAGGCATATTGCTACATCATATTGCAAATGAATATAAAAAATCCCTTTTTGAAGAATTTCCCCCCGCAACAGTTATCTGTGACGGGGATAAATCTTTCCTGAACCCATAATAGGTGCGCTGCCACAAGTCTGTTGATTGCTATCATTCATTTATCCAACCTATTTTTCTATCCGGAACCAATCGATGTCTGCCCATCCTCCGTCATTGGACACAATGGCTGGACGAGTACAGAACATACCTATTTTAGCTCCTATCCACTTTCCTTCTTTCACTTGAAAAGAATTTCCGAAACGCTGGAACTTCTTTCCGTCCGTGCTATAAGCCATCTGGCACATTACCACATGGTCGTTTCCACCTTCGCTCTTGCCAATCTTTTTGCCGGTTGAGGTGATTTTAGCGCACAGATAAATTTCGTTTCCTTTCAAAAGCACACTGGCATTTACGGTCTCTGTTCCTCCTGCGTTGGCTTTCTTGCATTCTATCTGCGAGAGCATCAGTCCGTTTTCCGTGCTGGGGAGCAATATCCGTTACGGGAGGAATAGAATGGGGTATGGCGACACCTGCGATCTGCCAGTTCACAAGATCCTTGGAGTGTAGAATCTGAAGTCCGGGTAGGCACCCAATGCTGGATGACGTAAGATAGTAGTCTTCGCCAACACGGATGACGTCGGGATCGGAATAGTCTGCATAAAGAACAGGGTTCTTATATGTTCCGTTACCCTGGTCGGCTACCCACACTTTCGACACATAGTTCTCTTGGGCATGCAACATGGTAAGCGTGCAACTTCCTAACAGGATAGAGAGTAAAGTCGTTTTCATATAAAAATACTTAGGTGATTTTTTATATACTATGGTGTATGCAAGCAGTGACAATGTTATGATAAGTTGATTTCAGTTCATTGTATATAAAATCTGATAACAGTACTAATGTATGGAATTTATTCCCCGTCGAGCTTGCCTATGCGAAAATTGGCAACAGCCTCTTGCTTAAGCGATACTTCCGTGAAATAGCAGGTGTGTGTATCGTCTTTAGGACTTTGGGAGCTCAGGCCAAGGAGTAGCTTTTCTGGGAAATCATTCTTGTAGAGACGAGCCATGTGCCATATATTCCCATCTTCAGAAAAATAACTGCCTAAAGTGGTGCCATCGGATGATAATCTCATATAAACATACGGACCGATAATCGCCTGATGGTTATTGTCATCGGAAGTGCCTATTGTGCGAACTGACACCACACGGTGAACACCATATTCATCCTGTTCGAAACACAGTTTTTGGCAATGAGTGTCATTCTCGTATGCGTATAACACACCTGCCGAATATGTTCCAGTTTTGGTGAAGTTCGGCTGTACTTTAGCCGTAAAAGTGAAAGGTTTAGTGTTGTCAACTTCTGTAAAAATGACTGCAGAGCTATTGACAACACTTCCATCTGGGGAGCGGAAATAATCTGTTTGGGGACCAGCCACAAACTTGAGAGTGTCGCTAAGAAGTGTGATACCATTCTCTCCGCCGTTTTTAGACTTTGTAAAACGGATTCCTCCTACATTGATATTGCATGTAGCGAGTTTAACGTTTTCCGTTGTAACATTCTTGTCAGAACTTACTTCTTTTTTCTCCGAATCTTTCAGGGTGCAACCAGTCATAGCAAGACTTGCAATGATTGCGATAAATACCAATTTTTTCATTGTGATATTGATTTGATTTTTATTAAATTGCAACTTCCTCGTGATTTATTTTCGGTTGCAAAATTAAATAAAATACAAGACGTGCACAATACTGATTTCTAACCAATTTTCGAACAGTTAAACGCAGATACCAGTTTTATTTATTGAATATCAACCCTCTACGATCGACAACCAACGAATTGTCAGGAACATCCTGAGTTATAGTGCATCTATGTGACATGACGCATCCATTTCTGATACAAAAACCACTTGCAACATTAATAGTTCCAGTACCCAAAGAACAATGAGTACCAATTCTTGTTCCCGGAGACAAAACAAGCTCCCCAACTATAATACTATAATCTCCTATATAAATATCATCACCTTCTCCAGTGCAATAAATTTAAGCACCGTTTGCAAAAGAAACTCCACTGATTTCTAACCAATCATGAAGCAGGCATACACATTAAATAAGGTTCATTCTTAATGCAATTTCTACTGCGGCTGCGGTATTGGCAACTTTTAATGCCGCTAAAATATCCTGACGATGGCGATTAACCGTATAAATGGATATGTTTAAGTTGCCGGCAATTTGTTTGCTCGGCACTCCTTTGGCTATCAATGACAGTATTTCAATTTGTCGGCGGCTAAGAATTTTACGGTCACTCGCTTCGTAGATGTTTCGTCCAACCGTTTCCCCTGTTAATAGATTGACAATTATTCCATCTTGTCGGTTATGGGAAATAGGGTATGGGATGTAAGTGCATAGACCGAGTAAAACACTTCCGTTGGCACTGCAGCTGAAATATCTCGTTGTATGAAGTATTTTGACTTTTTCATTGTCTCCAGCCCGGTAAAAATTGAGAATACATGAAGCTGAAAAATTTGTTTTTTCTTTTATTGAACGTTCTTTTATAAAGTTGAAGAAACGAAGTTCCAGTACATGACGTTCAATAAGTTCGTCTTCTTTTGCATGTCTGAATATGATATCCTCAAAGGCAGAATTTCGATCTACCATATATTCAGGAAGATTCATTGTCGTTTGACCGAATTTTCCGGCATAAATATGGCATTCGTTGTTTTGAAAATCTGATACAACTGCTATGCCTTCTGTTGCTAATGCATAACCGTTTGCACACGCTTTTGCTTGAGCGAGTAATAGTTCCCTATTATCCGAGGCTTCAAACTGCTGATCTGTCAAAAGCGATTTTAGTTCATTTTCTTGCTTCATTCTGAATTGATTCCTATTCGCACCATTACGGAGTAGTGCCATTTAAGTTATGTTGCAAAATTACTAATAATAATTGATTTAGATGATAAACGCGGAGAGATTTAACTGGCAATCAATAAAAATAATTCTATGGTAATATAATAAGAATAGCATAATAGAACGTGAGTTGTTCCTTCATGAGTTTTATAGTCTGGTGGTATGTTAGTCGGCTTGTATCGGGTGCATCGTTCGGCACAAGATACAGGTTACTCGCTCCATCTTTCCCCCCTTTCATAGATATTAAGGTATATAGAGTGGCTTCCTGTTTTCAATGTCCGTGTCCTTATCGTTATTTTCGTCTGTTTTCCTCTGTTTGTGGTTGTCTAATGGATATTGGACGGGTATTGCGTGGGTATTGGGCGGGCAAGATGCCACGCCCTCCCAGTGCAATCCCGCCGTTGTCCCTTAACTTCTCTAACTTCTCTACATGCAAAAGTTCAGTAATTTATAATAGTGTTGCGGAATTAAAGTGAATTAAAAGAAAGATTTCGATTCAATTTATCCCTAAATAGTAGCTTTTCCCTTTGGCTTATTTGAAGTTGATTGGCGAGTTGTTCCCAGCCTCTCACTGCATCTACCACCTCAAAAATAATTTCTTTTGCATCTTTCTTTCCGATCATATACTCTTCACATGAGTTAAACAAAATAGTTAAATCTGCCTTATTGGTGAACGAGTTGATGAGTAAACTTTGATGCTCATTGAGAGTTGGATTCATGTCATAGGCAGGTGATAAAGTCCATCCCTTTGTGGTGAGCAAGAATCCATGATTTCTGAAGTGATCATCAGAGTTGCCAATACAAATATTGAATGCCACTCGGCGATATAGTTCACGAAGATTTTTCTCTACATCATGGCAACCTTGAAGAATAAAATCTACGATATCAAGATAACCATGTTCTCCATTTGAAGCATTGTCTCCATCTGTCAATCCAAGTAGAGATAAGGAAGAAGCAAAGTGTATTCTTTTCCCATCAGTAGTCCTATCAAATCGTGTAGAAAGTAGTGTATGATATTTACCCAATCCTGCCAACACCCTTGTTTCTGCCACATGGATGCCTGCTTTTTTGGCTAATATATGTGAGAAATGTTCCCATAGCCCAGCATCATAGTCATCCTTTCGAGATGGGAACTTAGCTATGCACAACCGTCCCTTTTCGTCTATAACGCATGATTTTGGTCGGGCGCCACCAAGAGAAGTACCGGGTTTCATCAACTGCGCTATCCATTTCTTCTCTGGTAGGACGTTGGCTTCCTCACTTTTCTCTATTTCTTCACCCGCAATCAGCAGTTCTCTAATGTCGGTCAGCGGTGGTATCTTGCGAGATAGGCTATCATTTATGAAACTTGCATCATCAAGATTTTTCTTGAAACGAAATCCTCCCATCCTTGAAAAATCATCAATTCCTATCAAAAAGTCAAAGGAAGACAAGTTGCGAGGAGCTCTTTTTTCTTCTTCTGCAAGTAGTTGTTCTCTTCGCTTTAGCAGAGTTCTTCCCCAACGGTCTGGCAAGGCATCTGAAAAACAGCCAAAGATATCTTTTCCAGGGAGGGTATATTGCATTCCAGAATAGTTATTAAGGTCAGCTGATAAGACAATGCCTGCGTTGTTACGTAGCCAAGCGGAATCAAACTGGAAAGCATAGCTGTCTGAGCCACGTAATCTTTCATAGCACAACTCACCTATTATCTTTGGCTCATATTGCCATCCAAAATCTGCGAAGACAAAAATCTTTTCCATTGTTTTTCTAATTTATGTAGTGAGGAATTATTTTTTGGGGGATGCTCTTCTTCTGTTCTTCAACTGCATATCTTGTAATTCTTTTCCCAGCTTGTCGTCTTTGGCAAGTAGCAAGATGTCATCATCCAGTTGCAAGGCATAAAGCACACGTAAGTAGATGCCCATAGAAACCGTAGGTAAGCCCTTTTCCACCTTGTTGAGAGTAACTTCCGAACAGGTAGCTCTCTCTGCTACTTGTGCCATGGAGAGATTTCTGCGAAGGCGGGCCATCTTGATTTGCTCACCTACTATCGCCATCTTTTGTTCTAATTTTCGGGGAAGTTTGGTTCCCATTGTGTTCTTTGTCATACACTATAACCTTAAATATAATTGGCAAAGTTACAAAAATAATTCATTTTATTGTGGGTTGTGCTAAATTATTATGAATTATTAATTGAACTTTTGTATGTTTAGAGGCATCTCTTTTTAGAACTTAGAGAAGTTATCACTCCCTTCGGTCGTTAGAAGTAAAAGCCTCCCCTCGCTATTTCACGATTTCAGCAGCATAGATACCCATTACCTTATATCCTGCGGCGTTGGGATGTAGCCAGTCGTTGCAGACATATTCTTTTTTCATTCGGTGTTCGTCGGTAGGGTCTTGCATCAGTTTAGCGAAGTCGAGCACACCGTCCACTTTTTTCTCTTTTCCCTGGTTTCGTATCCATTCGTTCACGTATAGTCGACAAGCCTCGTGGAAATAAGTGTAATAGCCTGCACCCTTGAAAGGCGTGATGGTGGCGAGATACACCTTTAGCTTTCTTGCCTTAGCCTTCTTGATCATGTTCTGATAACTCTCTATAAGGAGTCGTGCCACCGTCTCGCTGTTGCCACTCTTTGCGTTGCCTATGTCGTTGACACCTTCAAAGATAATCACCTTCTTCACGCCACACTGTCCCAAGATGTCACGGTCGTAGCGGTCTTTAGCCAAGGTTCCAATGCCGCCAGGCAGCACCACCTGGTTAGCACCAATGCCTAAGTTGAGCACGCCTTGGTGAGTAATCTTGTGTTTCAACTGCAACATCTCGCTCATGATGTCTGGCCATCGGTTTTGTGCGTTATCGGTGGTACCTCTACCATCTGTTATCGAGTTGCCGATGATGGCGATGGCGCTCAAGTCGTTTTTCATCGACCAGACGTCGATGCCTGCAATGGTGTACCAATGGTTCACACGCAGTGCTTTCTCGAAGTTGGAGTGAGCATTGGTGACACCTTTCATGATATAAGAGGTGGTGCGTGAACCAGGATGAATGGTAGGTTTCGCAGGAGCAGAGGTGTAGTTGATGGTGATAGCCACTCGCTCTAAGGCTTTGAGGTCGAACTTCAGCGGGTCGCTCTCTATGGCTTTGCCAGCAGGTATCACAGTTTTGTATTTCCCTCCAAACTTCAGGTATTCGGCACTCTTGGCATCGATGCTAAACGAATCTTTGGCATGGGCGATGTAAACGGAACGAATCACTACGGGTTCGGAGCTGTAGATATTGCTCAGTTTGAGACGAATCAAGTCGCCGCCTACAGAAACCTTCACCACTTGCCTGATGGAGTGGGGAGTCTTGCTGTTGCTATAGAGCACAGCATTCTTTTCTGCAGCTTGAGGGGCAGTTGCCCATGTCCCTACCCATGATTGTGCTGTGGCGTTCAGCAAGAATGTGCATAGGCAGCATAATAATGCGAATGTTTTTTTCATACGATTTTCTTTCTTTTACTTTTTTATTCTTATTTCTTCTGCGAGTTACATGGTGTAAAGATACGCCTTTTCCTTTTTCCCGGCATGAAGAAAAACGTTTCTCTAACTTCCTTTAACGACTTTAACTTCCATTGTACCCACAAGCCATTCAAAAGGGCAAAAAAATGAAAGTACTTTCAAGTGCCATCGCAAGTACTTTCGTTCGCCATCGCAAGTACTTTCAACAGGCATCGCAAGTACTTTCGTTTTTTGAGGCTGTTTTGAGGTTTACAAAGCTACCACTTTTACATTGGTGTGATTTAACGATTTTAGTTGACCGCTCTACACTGTGGAGATCACTTTGTTTGATTGGTAAAGTATGATTTTAAGACCTGATTTAACATTATTAAATATAAATATATCGAAGAAATCCACTTTTGTGCTGTTTTTCTGCTAAAAAGTTTGTTTTATCAAAGATTATTCGTATCTTTGCAAAACGAGAACCCGCCAAGCCTCTCAACGATGCTCAAATGTGCGGGTCGTTTTTGTTTTTATGGGTATATGGCAACAAGAATTCCGTTTATAAAAACATATTCCACACCCCAAGAGTTAGTGCAGTTACTCAAAACAAGAGGTATGGAGATAACCGATGAGGAAAAAGCTCAGCATTATCTTTCCCACATCGGTTACTATCGTTTGTCTGCCTATATGTACCCATTGCTTTCTGTTCCCAAGGAGCAGCATCTATTCAAGCAAGGAGTGTCTTTCGGTAAGGTTATGATGTTGTATCGCTTTGACAAGAAGTTACGCCTACTATTATTTAATGAAATTGAAAAGATAGAAGTCGCTGTGCGTTGCGCTATCGTGAATTTTGGAACGGAAATGACAGGCAACTCTTTTTGGATGACTGATGCCAACAATTTCTCAAATCCGTCCAAGTTCAATCGCTCTATATGTCTTATAGAAGATGAATTGAACCATACAAAAGAGGATTTCATTAACCATTTCAAAGAAACATATACCAATCAGTACCCACCTTCATGGATGCTGACCGAAATATTACCGTTTGGTGTAATCACCAATATTTATTCTAACATCAAGAATAAGAAGATAAAGAAGCGTATCGCACAGTCTTTTGGCTTGCAAGTTGCACCTTTTGAATCTTGGCTTACCGTTATCACTGTAACAAGAAACTCATGTTGTCATCATGCACGTGTATGGAATCGGGTATTCTCTATTCGTGCTACCATGCCAATCAGAATGTCACGTCCTTGGATTACCTTGCCAACGGATCCTTTGAAAGTGTACTTTGATATGTGCATCATCAAGTACTTCCTTGATATTATCTCTCCAAACAATGATATGCTTGACAAGATGAACAGTCTTTTTGCTACGTTTCCAGAAATAGATAAGGCTGCCCTTGGTTTTCCTTCTGGTTGGGAAAACGAACCTCTGTGGCAATAAAAGGCAATATGGTGTGACAGAAGGTTAAAAACGTTAAATCTTCACCTTTTCGTATCTAAACAGAATCCAAACGCTTACTTTTCTACCGTTTAGAGTGTATAATACTGATAATCAACTTGTAATATCGCATATAATAGCATTATGAAAAAAATGGTTTACCCTATGGATGATGCTTTTAGTCGCTATATCGACTATCGCCATCCCCGCCAAACCAGGAGTTTGGCGCACAATTTCGCTTACTGATGGAACACAGGTCAAGGTACAATTAGTAGGTGATGAATTCATGCATTATTATCAGTCGGCTGATGGCACTCGATATCAATATGACGAGTCAACAGGAAACTATTACCTACAGTCGGAAACCTCCTATGCAGATGCGCGTCATCGTGCGTTATGCCCATGGCGAAGTGCGAAAAATCGTCATCCGATGATTTATTCTGCGATATTCCTTAGGGATAAGTAATGATGCAAATTCAACAATGCCCACCTTTGGTATGGTAAGTAACCCAAGGTGGGCATTATACATCTCCTCTTCATTTAATTTCATTATATTATGGGTTAGGATAATCTTGATTGATTCTTCTGGGGAGAAAATAACCTTTGATGCAATTTGGATTGCAGACACAAATCTGAATATGATTCTTTTCTCTGAATCCTGCATTAGGATATAGTTCCTGTCCTTCCCAAAAGACTCCTTTCACAGAATCATAAGGATGGGCGTTGGCCTTTTTGTTGTATGTTAATGCTGTTTGAACAACAGCACAATCTAATTTTCTAATCAGTAAATCTGTAGATTTACCGATAGATGTATTTTGGGGTAATTCTAATTAAGACTCTTTATAGAGTTCAACCATAGATTCATAAGCATCTTTCAATTCCTGAAGATAGGCACTGTCTGTAAGGTCAAAACAATATCCCAAGTCTATAATAGCTCCAACAACAGCCGGTTCTTTGATTTGCGAATTTCTCCTTTTTGCTAAATCTTTAGCCCATTGCCAAGCTCTTTCTTCATTGTTTTCCCAAAAGTAGATGCCCTTTCCCAACCAGTCATAATCATTTGTGCTGGCAAGAAGTTCTGTCTTGCCAGCAATGACTGCTTCTACTACAGATTGGTCGCAACCATGAAATCCAATCACAAGATTGGAGCGTCTGGAATAAAGAGATTCATCCATATTTCTATCGCAAATGTGGTGCAACTTCTCCGTTAGGCAACAAAATTCCTGCCTCAATGAGGAATTTTCTTGCCGCTTCTTTGCTGGCTACAGAAGCCTTTCTTGCAGCCTCTAATCTTTCTTGTCTTTTGCTATCAAATAAATCCATACTTAACCTCCTTGTTTTTATGATTCTTCTTTTCTTATGCAAAGATTATGCCAGTGAGCGCAATGAAAGCTTGCTTTCAAATTGCCGAGCGCAGCTAATCTTCAGCAAAATTACACTTTTCTTTCGAAAGATGCAAGCATTTTTTTTAAGAAAATGTTTGAGAGTGAGGAAGATAAAAACAACAATGCCCACCCTTGGTACGGTAAGTAACCAAAGGTGGGCATTAAACTGATAACTGATTAAAGAGTTTACTTCACAATCTTTCTCGTTGTGTCGCCTTGCTTAACAATCAACACACCGTGAGCTGGAACATCATCGAGGCAGAAGTCCTGTGTTTTCGACTTGTACACTTCCTGACCTTGCATATTATATATATAGGTATAGGGAGCAGAGATGTTCTGCGAAACAGCAACAGCAGAGATAGCAGATATTCCTTTACCCTTACCACTGGCAGGATATTGATAGTACTTCATAATCTGTGCCATAGCTGTAGCTATACAACCCGTAGGGGCGGCGCTGCCATTAATCCTAGGACAAAGATTGTTGAAGGGTGTTCCCTGATTCCAGTAGGTCTTGATAAAATAGGTGGGGCGTCCACTTGCTGCCATTGGGTTAGCACTATAAGTAATACCTTTGGCTTTCATCTTCTCAAGTGATTTGTTGGCATGATTCATCCACCATCTCATGCCACAAGGCATATTAGTCACATCAAAGTCTTCATCAGAGACGCCAAGCACAGGCTCCATGTCGTCATCTCTGCTGATGAAAACGACACCTTTTCCCTTGATTCCATAAACGTTGATCATATCTAACGACAGATATTTATTTACAGCAATATTGGCAGCTGCCTTCTTGGCTCCACCTGCCTGAAGATTTGAGGAGCAGAGTGCTTGCAGTGCTATTGTCTGCATTTCCTCTTCGCTTCGGTCGTTAGCGAAGTTTGGCATAGCGAGCAGAGAAGCAATAAAAAGTGTAAGAGTCTTTCTCATATTATATAAATTTATTTGGAGGTAAAAATGACTCTAAACAAGAATGGCGAAGCACTTGTGGCTTCGCCATTCTCTATAGAATATAATAAACATTTTGTTTACTCGTTGGGCTCGAATGTATCGTAACCTGAGATCCCACCCAAGTTACTGGCACTTACATACCACTGCATTAAAATCTTGCAGTAATAGCTATCGTACATGAAGCTGGGTGCGTTTACCGATTGGCGAGTAAGACCATCTGCATAATAGATTAATCCGTACTCACCATAAGTATGTGGAGTAGCCTGCTCAGGAACTACAAGCTGGGTGATGGTAAGTCCATTTTGGTCTGTTCCCTTTTTATCTGTAAGATTAAAGGTCATGTGCTGACCTGTTCCCCAGAAGTTCTTGAAGCGGAAGATTTTCGGATTGGCATCATTTACCTGCAAGGTGGCTGGTTGAGAAGCGCCAAACAACTGAGCACCGACACCATTGAAATTGTAAGTACCCTCGGCTACTGTAGTCCAGCTGTTGGCAGTAAACTGTACTGTAGCCAAAGACTTTCCACCACCTACAGCAACCACGGCTATAGTGTTGTCACCACTAAGATTCTTGATGGTCTTGTCTATATTGGCAGCACCTTCTGCGCCTTCTACCTTTTCACCATTCTCTATCACATAGTCTTTATAACCAGCCTCACCTAATTGAGCAAGGCGGCTTTCATAATCAGCAGTTTTCTCTACCAGCAGATAAGCACTCTGTGTAGCGCTGTTGGTAGCGATACGAATCTGCGTATCAATATCAGCATCATTAGGCTCTGTGGCTGTGTACTGATAAAGAGTTGCTTTAGCTTGGCTGTCAGAGCCTGGATTTGTGCCATCATCTTCAGAGCAAGCTGTCAGCATGGCTACCGAAACGAGGGCAAAGAACAATCCATAAATATATTTTTTCATATTCTTTTCTTTTAACTGTTATACTATAGTTTTACCATATATACTCTGGTGAGTCGCCATCAGGTGCTATTGGTGTTGGATTCTGGGTACAAGCAGCGTTGTAAGCACCCTCACTCTCTACAATCATCAGTGTCATCCACTGTGGTACGGTTGTAGTGTTCCAGCGATAACCCTCCGTATGGTTTGTACCAGCATAGCTACGCACAATACCCTTGTTCAGACGCTTGATGTCGAGAGTAGCAAAACCCTCACCCCAAAGCTCTACACGACGCTGCCACCATACCTCGTTCTGGAAACCAGAAGTAGAACTATTGTTGTATTTATCATTAACATGCTTTCCATATACATATTGCGGATCACGAGTCTTGGCAAAAGCTTCAAGGAGCTGCTTACCACGTGCCTCATCCTGCATACCAGCAGCCTCAGCCTCTATAAGCTTCATTTCCTCAACGCGCATCAAAGGCACTGACTGGAGGAATCCTAAGTGCTGATTGGCATGACCTTCTGCACCATTGGCAGCACGGAACTTCAAGCTAAGTCCACCTGTACCTGGCCATTTGGCAACAGAGGCAGACTGTATCAACCAAGTAGGATAATCTGAATATTCCTTCAACTTATTAATCAGCTCTTCGCCTTCCATATCGTTGGTAGAGAAGTCTACAAAGCACTTCTTACGGCAATCGGTAGCAGGCATTGTTTCATAAAGATGACGGTCTATCAACTTGGCATCACCATAGTTGGCAGCATAGCCACATTGCGAATTCTCAGGATCAATCTCAAGAGTCATCTGCGAACCCCATGAAGTATCACAGTCGTTGAGCTTGATACATGGGTCTGTATCCTTATAGGTTACGCAGAACATCCATGCCTCGTTAGGCGTATTGAAGCCTTTATCGCGGTCTGTATACTCTTCTGCAGTCATGACAGAGTAACCCTCCTGTGCCTTCTTAGCATATTCTTCAGCCTTCTCCCACTTGCCCATGATAAGATAAGCACGTGCCTTCAGACCATAAACGACAGATACATCGGGAGTGGTCTTGTCAGGACGCTGGTATCCTGCAAGGTATTCCTCAGCCTTATCAAGGTCGGAGATGATGAAGTTCCACATCTTCTCGTTGGTAGCACGAGGATTGTTGTTCATATCAATGCTCTCGTCATCAGAAACGATAGGCACGGTCTCTGCCTGAGGGTTCTTGGTGTAGGTCTCGTTGGCATACATCTGAGCCATATCCTGATAGTAGAAGGCACGCATGGCATATGCGATACCCAAACCACTCTTTTGAGCGGCAGTAGGATTGCCTGCACACATCTTGATTACCAAGTTACAATTCTTTATCCATTGGTAATATACAGACCATGGAAGCTGACATGCCAAATATTGTGGGGTTAATGGCTGGAACTCATTATACCAAACGGTGAACCAACCAGCAGCTACCTGTACAGGATAGGCTATATCCTGACCCATCACATCACGCTGAATCATCTGTGATGGATAACCAAAATCAAAATTGTAACTGGAAATATTTTTTTCTCCACCCATACATGGACGTCCATTGATATCTGCCGTGATGGCAGAAACAAACTTATTGAACGAGTTAGGGGCAGTAGAAACCTGTCCGCTGGTTACAGTGCTGCTCTGTGGGCCTATCTCTTCAATACAACTGGTAAACGAAGTTACAGCCAAAGCAAGGGCAGCCCATGTTGTTTTATTTATTTTCATCATTGTTTCGTCATTTAATGTTGTTAGAACGTCAATTGAATACCACCTGAAATATTACGTGTAGGTGAGTAACTTGTTCCTTTCACGCCATCATAAGAAAAGCGTGGATCCAATCCCTTGCGGGCTGAGATGAAACCTAAGTTCTCGCCAGAGCAGTATACTCTGATCTTAGAGAAGTAAGGAACCAGATTCTTGGGAAGAGTGTAACCCAATGTGAATGACTGGAAGTTGAAGTAACCTGCATTGGTGAGGAAACGGTCAGACAAGTCACCAGCATCCTTATCACCAAACTGCCAGCGAGGCAAATTGCTGGAAGTATTATTGGTACTCCAAGACTTGATATAGTCCTTATGGATGGCTGTACCTGCTCCAGAGTTTTCTGTCATAGGGCTCATCAAACCTGCATATTTCATATCATATACCTTACCACCAATCTGGAAGTCGAAGCTAAGTGAAGCATCAAAGCCCTTATAAGAAACTGTTGTGCTCAAACCACCAGAAACCTTAGGAAGCAGAGAACCTGTTTCGTACATACTCGCCTTGGTAGCATTTGTTGTTGTATAAGATAACTTCTTACCAGGATGTCCAGTAATCTCATCATCGGCTACATCTTCGTCTACCCAATAGAGGGCTTCGCCTTTTTCGTTTACACCAGCATACTTGTGGAGGAAACCATTGTAAAGAGGACCACCCTCTTTATACCAATACATAGTATAGTTCATATCACTGGACTGTGAAAAACCGCCATACTGGTTCTTTGAGCTTGAGTCGAGCTTCAAGATCTTAGTCTTGTTATGTGCCAAGTTTGCTGTTATGGCCCAATCAAAATCATGGGTGCGGATTACATGACCTGTCAAAGTCAACTCAACACCTGTGTTGCGAATGTCACCCACATTGCTGTAGTAACCACGAGTACCCTGTGACTCAGGAACACGCAACCAGAAGAGCAAGTCGGTGGTCTTCTTGGTATAGAAGTCGAAGCTACCACTCAAGCGACCCTTGAAGAAACTGAACTCTGTACCAATATTGAAGTTGGTAGTAGTCTCCCAAGTGATATTCTTGTTACCCAAGCGAGCAAAAGATGCAGACATCTCAGTATCTGAAACCTGTTTCAAGGTATAGAGGTCTGCGTATGCCCAGTTGCCGATATTATCATTACCCTGCTGACCGATAGAAGCCTTCAGCTTCAACTCGTCTACCCAAGGTGCATTAAACCATGCCTCTTTGTTGATAAGCCAAGCACCACCTATAGACCAGAAGCTACCCCAACGATTCTCCTTAGCAAAGCGTGAAGAAGCATCACGACGGAAAGAGAAAGATCCGAAGTACTTATTGTCATAGTTGTACTGTGCGTTACCGAAGAAACCTTCTACGTTGTATCCAGTTTCATAACCGCTACTATCTTTCTTCTTAGCAAAAGCACTAATCTGCAGAATGCTTGGTGAGAAACCACCCTCAGCGATAGCTGAAAGATAGGTATTGTTAATCTTGTAATATTCGTGACCAAGCATCAAGGTTACGCTGTGCTTACCAAAGTTGTCGAAATAGGTAAGGGTCTGAACATGATTCTGACGCCAGCTTTCTGATGATTCCTTATTCAGTTCACCATTCACGACGGTCTTAGAACCAAAGTATGGGTTAAGATAGAGCATAGAATTGGTCTGTCCCCAAATGATAGTACTGGTCAAATTAGCTTTCAAGAAATCTGTAATCTGAACATCAGCAGTAAATGTACCATTCAACTGATGACCCTTGGTCTGATTCTTGTCGTAGTTGTTGGAAGCAATAGGGTTGTAGCTGTTGTTGAATGGGCGGTTGATACCTAATGTAGAAGAACCCAAATCGTACAAAGGCAAGCCTCTCTCATCTGTTGGAATAAAGATATTGCCATTCTCGTCTTTCTGACGGAGATACAATGGGAAAATAGGAGCCATGCTGGATGTGAAGCTCAAACTGGAAGCTAAGTTGGCATCAGTGTCCTGTGTTGAGTTTACGAAGGCAATATTTGCACCCACCTTCAACCACTTCTTGATTTGATAATCAGCTTTCAAACGAGCAGTAAGACGCTCGAATGAAGTGTTCTTAATGATACCCTCATCATTCAGATAACCCAAGCTGGCATAGTAAGAAGAACGTTCTGTACCACCACTTGCGTTGATGTTGTACTCCTGACGCAGAGAGTTCTGGAAGACAGCGTCACTCCAGTCATCTGGTGTCAGATAGTAAGACTGGCCATTGGAAGCTGTTACCATACGACCCAATGTCGCATTAGGGTTCAACTTGCCATCCAAGCCAATGAGTTGTTCACCAGTAGGATAAGAATATACATTATAGCCCAACTTGTTTAACATATTGGTATTTGCCTTCACATTAGCAGCATTGGCACTTGAACCATCACCATAGTAATACTTGTTGTAGTACGCAGAATATACAGCCTCATAATACTGTGCTGGGTCTGTGATAACATCGTACTCAGGAACAGCACGAGAGTTAACACCCCACTTCATATCTACATTGATTTTTCCTTCCTTGTTAGCACCCTTCTTGGTTGTAACGATGATTACACCTGCAGCACCACGAGCACCATAAAGAGCAGCAGAAGCTGCATCCTTCAATACAGTAACCGACTCGATATCATCGGTAGGGATATTAGAAAGACTTGCAGAATAAGGAGCACCATCGACAATAACCAATGGGTCTGTAGATGCATACATAGAAGCAATACCACGAATGTTGATACTACCCTGACTTGCACCAGGCTGACCAGAGCTACCGCGCATCTGCAAACCAGACACAGAACCAACCAAAGCATCAGCTACGTTGGTAGTAACCTTCTTGGAAAGTTCTTCTGAGCCAATAACAGCAGCCGAACCTGTAAAGGCACTTTTCTTAGCTGTACCATAGGCAACAACCATAACCTCGTCAAGAGCGTGGTTGTCTGAATCCAATACAATCTTCATGTTCTTCGCGGCCTTGACGGTCTTTGTGACCATGCCGATGTACGATATCTCCAACTTCGCGTTGGCTGATACGTTCAGTGAGAAGTTACCATCAATGTCGGTAACTGTACCGGTATTGGTACCTACTATCTTGATGCTGGCACCAATAACAGGCGCACCATCTTCGGAAGAGGTGACCGTTCCGGAAACTTGAGTTTGTGCCAAAGCCATTCCTATGCTAAGGAAAAGGCAGGCGATAAACGTCATGAGTCTTTTTTCCATAAATCTCTCTCTTTTTTAAAAAATGAATGTATAAAGTTTATTCTTTTCTCATATCTTTGTCTCCACCTCGTGCCCCGAGGAGGAAAAAACTATGCTACTCAAAATATAAATCTCTCTCGTCTCAGTACAGTATTTAACAATTGTATTGTAACGGCTGCAAAATTATATAAAATTTAGTTATTTGCCAAATATTTCTTGCAAAAAGTTGCATTTTTAACCATAATAGTCACAAAAACACGCAAATATGCAATATTTGCTTATCATTTATAAGTGTTTTTTGTGATTTCTGTGGTTTTGGATAGTATCTCTTCACATTTATTGTTGTTCATCAAAAACATTTTATTCGATACCACAAAATAAAAAAACACTAATTTTTATTCGGCAGCATCGAATAAAATAAGAAGCAGGAGCCTATTTCATTTGTTGTATTTCCTACATGCGTTCCCACATTTTTCAGTGTTATCTCCCTGTTTTACAGTTTTGTCTATCTATTTATCCCCTTCACTAAATTTGTTTTGCGTTTTTTTAATCTCTTTTACATCAAACATCTTTGCCCAACGTCTTCAGGAGTTGATGGTTGGCATCAGCAAGTTGTGGGTCGAAGAGGTTCTTAATATAAATCATGGTAGTGGAAGTACTGGTGTGTCCTAATGCCTTGGAGATTAGTTGTAAATCGAGGTCGTGTTGATAGGCCATACTCGCCCAAGTGTGCCTGACTACATAAGAAGAAAGAGGCTGACTGGCAGTGATGAGCTTTGACAGACATGACAGGCTGTAGTTGTAGCGACGAAGTTGGCTCTGGTATTGTTCATGTGCCAAAGAAGCATCAAGAGTCTTAATGATGGGAAATACATACTGAGCATTGCTGTAAGGCTCATACTTTTTGATGATTTCGCTCATACAGGGTTCTATTGCCACAACGATCTCCTGTCCTGTTTTGTGACGAGCATAGTGAAATCTTCCGTCTCTGATTTGATTCTTTTGTAGATAAGCAATATCAATGAAAGGCATTCCCATGGCATAAAAACTGAAGAGAAATATGTCTCGTGCAAAAGCAAGCGATGGCTTGTTTTCGAGATGAAGGTTGCTCAGGCGCAGGATGTCCTCTTCCTGGGCACTGCGCTTACGTGTATGTTCCTTCCCCGTAAACACCATGCGGAAAGGTTGTGTGTCGGTAGTCATCTGCAAAGCTACACCTCTATTATATAAGGTACGCAAGGAACGCATATAGCACGAAATCGTATTCATACACAATCCGCGAGCAATGAGCCAGCGTTGATAGCGTTCCATTTCTTGAGGTAAAATATCGGATAGAGTCCAGTTGGTTCTTTGCCAGAAGAGCGTCAGCGAGTTGGCAGCGGTGCGATAGTTAGCAGCAGTTTTATAACACTTACGTGCCTTGGCGCTCTCTATCTCCTTACTGATGAAGTCCAAAGCAGGCAGTTCTTTGAAATTAGTTTTGTTTTCTACACGATGCTTCCTACCGAATAGGTGAAAGCCAAATTCTAACTTAAAATATACCATACTATAAAATCTTTTAAGGTTTGTCTTGTATCACTCAACTTTTTCAAATACGGAAGTTAGAGAAGTTAAAGGATAACAGCTTTGGAGGGAATGTTTTATGGTTAATTTTGTGTCCACAAATGCTATTGTCTTAACTTCTTTAACTCCAGAACTTGAGAAAGTTGAATAGCATAGTTTTTTCCTCCTCGGGGCACGAGGTGGAGACAAAGATATGAGAAAAGAATAAACTTTATACATTCATTTTTTAAAAAAGAGAGAGATTTATGGAAAAAAGACTCATGACGTTTATCGCCTGCCTTTTCCTTAGCATAGGAATGGCTTTGGCACAAACTCAAGTTTCCGGAACAGTCACCTCTTCCGAAGATGGCTCGCCAGTTATCGGCGCCAGCATCAAGGTGGTAGGCACTAACACCGGTACAGTTACCGACATTGATGGTAACTTCTCACTGAACGTATCAGCCAACGCGAAGTTGGAGGTATCGTACATCGGCATGGTCACCAAGACCGTCAAGGCCGCAAAGAACATGAAGATTGTATTGGATCCGGACAACCACGCTCTTGACGAGGTAATGGTTGTTGCCTATGGTACAGCCAAGAAGAGCGCCTTCACAGGTTCGGCTGGTGAGGTTAAGGCAAGTGACATTGATGTTCACGTAACTTCTACAGCAACCAGTGCTTTGGTAGGTAAAGTTGCTGGTATTCAGGCTACAAGTACATCTGGCGAACCAGGTTCTGCTCCTGTTATTCGTATTCGTGGTATTGGTTCTTTGAACGCAAGCTCAAGTCCACTTTATATTGTTGATGGTGCTCCTTATGAGGCAGGTATCGCTAATATCAACCCTGCAGATATCGAGTCTATCTCTGTATTGAAGGATGCTTCTGCCAGTGCCATTTATGGTGCCCGTGGTGCTAATGGTGTTATCATCGTTACTACTAAACGTGCTAAGAAGGGTCAGGATGCACAGGTGAAATTCGAGGCTAAATGGGGTTCTAACTCTCGTTTGATTCCTCAATATGATGTGATTGACAATGGTGCAGAGTACTTGGAAACCATGTATCGTGCTAAGTTCAACTCTAAATATTACAATGGCAGCACAAAGGCAGAGGCTTATGCTTATGCTGATGCCACTTTGTTCGACAAAAACCAGGGTGGTGTTGGTCAGGAGGCTAATGTATACACTGTTCCTGCTGGAGAGAAGTTGATTGGTACAAACTTCAAGTTGAACCTTAATGCCACTTTAGGTCGTGTGGACGGTGACAACTACTACACTACAGATGATTGGTATGACGAGACTATCCACAATTCGTTCCGTCAGGAGTACAACCTCTCTGTATCTGGCGCAAGCGACCGTATGACCTACTACGCAAGTGCTGGTTACCTGAATGATGGTGGTACAGTTGAAAACTCTTCTTATCAGCGTTACACAGGCCGTGCCAACGTAGAGTATCAGGCTAAAAAATGGTTGAAGTTGACCACCAACATGGGTTTCACACATACCGATTCTGAGACTCCATCTTTTGATGTTGATACTTGGGGTAGCTCAGGTAACGTGTTCTATATCTGTAATATGATAGCACCTATCTATCCTCTTTACAAGCGTAATGCTGATGGTTCTGTCAAGACAGAAAATGGTCGTAAGTTGTATACTTCAGACAATGGTTCTTTCCAGGGCAACGCTGTTCGTGACAACCATTTCGACAGAGATCATGTATATCAGGATGTTTTCTCTGGTCAGTGGGCTGCAATAGTTACTCCTATCGAAGGATTGAATCTGACTGCAAACTTGAGTACCACATCTATCAATAATCGTCAGAATTCTTTGGCGAGCGTATTTGGTGGTGGTTCTGGTGAGAGTGATGGTGCCGCTTTAGTACGCAGTTCTCGTTATTTCACTGTCAATCAGCAGTATTTGGCTACTTACGCTCACACATTCGGTAAGCACAACATGAGCCTTCTTGCAGGTTACGAGCAATACAAGTTCAAGAAGCAAGGCTTATCTGGTCAGAACAATCACCTCTACAATCCATACGTAGGTGAACTTGGCAACGCATACGGAACTTCACAGAAGATGACATCTTCTTCTACTGACGATTATATGACAGAAGGTTTCTTTGGTCGTGCACAATACGATTATGACGGCAAGTACTTCGCCAGTGCTTCTATCCGTCGTGATGCTTCTTCAGTATTTGCACCAGGCCATCGTTGGGGTACATTCGGTTCTATCGGTGCTGCTTGGCTTATCAGCAAGGAAAGTTTCCTGAGCGACGTGAAGTGGATCAACCTCTTGAAGTTGAAGGTTTCTTATGGTGAGCAGGGTAATGACAACCTCTCAAGTATTTCTTATCCTTGGCATGCATACGCTGATATGTATACTGCTTCATACGATGAGACTTCAAAGAGCTACTCTTTCAGCATGATTCAGAAGGGTAATGAGGAGTTGACTTGGGAAACCTCTAAAGCATGGAACTTCGGTGTGGACTTCGAGTTGTTCAAGAACCGCTTGAACGGTAGCTTCGAGTACTATGTTCGCAACACCAAAGACTTGTTGTTCTTCAAGGATCTTCCTTTGTCTTCTGGTATCAGCGTTTCAAGTTATCCTGCCAACATTGGTTCTATGCGCAACCAGGGCTTCGAGTTCACTATTGATGGCACTATCATCAGAACAAGAGACATAGAATGGAGTCTGAATGCCAATATCAGCCACAACAGCAACAAGATAACCGATCTTGACCAAGAGTTGATATATACTTCACGCATCATCAAAAAAGGCGGTAGTGTTTACAACGCTTACATGATTAAGTATGCAGGTGTAAACCACGATAATGGTAAGGCCCTTTTCTATAAAGATGAAGTAGATGCTGATGGCAATATCACAGGCGTAACAACAACCGAAGATATCACAAAGGCAACAAAATATGACTGTGGCACAACACTGCCTAAGTTTAACGGTGGTTTTGGTACCAACTTAACAGCCTATGGCTTTGACTTGTCTGCACAGTTCGCCTTCCAGTTGGGTGGTAAAATTTATGATGGTACCTACCAGGCACTGATGCACAATGGTTGTACTCCAGGACAGGCTATGCACAAAGACTTGCTGAAGGCTTGGAGCGAGGAGAATCCTAACAGCAATATTCCTCGTTTGAGCTCTGCTTCTACTGATGATGCTGGTGTAAGCAGTCAGACACCATACGACCGCTTCTTGACAAGTTCTAATTACTTGTCTTTGAACAACCTGACATTGGGCTATACTTTCCCAAAGAGCATCGTAGCTCCTTTGACATTGAATAGTATCCGTGTATACGTATCAGGCGAGAACCTTTTCTTGCTGACCAAGCGTAAGGGTCTTGATCCACGTTTCAACTATGGTATTGGTTCTATGACATCAGGTTCTGGTAAGGCTTCAGGTGGTTATGCTGCCATGCGTACCATCACTGCTGGTATCTCTGTTATTTTCTAATAATGTATCATCTTAAAATAGATCAAATATGAAATTATATAAATTTTCAGCTTTCATGCTCAGCGCATTGCTTATGGCTTCCTGCGCTGACATAGACAAGCAGGAATATGCCGGTGGTGCAATCACTGGCGAGCAGTCACAGCAGACGAATGCTGCCATACCTTCTCGTACGAAGGCCACATTCACCGGTATGTTCACACTCCTTGGTGATCCTGCCCATAACTATGGAACTCACTTTGCTGATATTCGTCCAGATGACTTTGGCTTCGTGATGAGTGCCATCTCTCTGGATCTTGAGGGTGCCGACATGTCTATGCAGAACAATGGTTACAACTGGTTTAGTCCAGCAGGTACGTTGGAATCTCGTAATGCAAACTATGCCAACCCCTATGTTCGTTACGTCATTCCCTATGCTGCCATTGGTACTGCTAACGAAATTATCGGCTCTTTTGCTGCTGATACCCAAGCTGCTGAGGCTATTAACATGATAGCTCAGGCAAAGGCAATACGTGCTTTCTCTTATTTGGCATTGGCACCTTACTTCCAGGGCAACTATCAGACATCTAAGGACAAGCCATGTATACCATTGCTGGATGGTAAGAACGACTATACCAACAACCCACGTGCTACTGTAGCTGAAGTCTATGATGCAATCGTTGAAGACCTGACTTGGGCGATTGAACATTTGACAGAAGTTCGTTCTGATAAGTCACAAATCAACAAGAATGTGGCATGTGGCCTTCGTGCACGTGCTTATCTCTACATGGGCGAGTATGCCAAGGCTCTTGCCGATGCAGAAGAAGCTATGAAGGGTTATACTCCTGCATCTATTGCAGATGTGAGTGTTCCTGGATTCGATGATAGTGCTGCTGCCAACTGGATTTGGACATACGACTTGACCGATGATCAAGTTACGAACCCTATTGTAAGCGTTGCAACAGCTGCTTCTTGGTTGTCTGCGTTCTCTGGAAATGGTTATGCTACAGCTACCAATAATGTACCTGTCATCAACAAACTTCTTTATGATAAGATCTCTGCTACTGATGTACGCAAAGGCTGGTGGCTCAATAAGGATTTGCATTCACCACTGCTCAAGGATCTCGTATGGAAAGGCTCTAAAGGTGAGGTTCTTGCTAAAGGTGATGCTATTGCTCCTCTGGAAATTGAGAACATAAAAAAGCCTATGCTTCCTTATACTAACGTGAAGTTTGGTATGAAGTCGGGTGTTGGTAATCTGAAGAACAATTCTTCTTTCCCATTGATGCGTGTAGAGGAGATGATTCTTATCAAGGCAGAGTGCTTGGCTAAGACCAATCAGGAAGCTGAGGCAAAGAATGTGCTCACAAATTTTGTGAAGACTTATCGTGATCCTTCTTACACAATTCCAACAAGCCGTACTTTGATGGACGAGATTTGGTTCCAGCGTCGTGTAGAACTTTGGGGTGAGGGCTTCTTTACTGCAGATGCTCGTCGTTTGGGCAAGGATATCGTTCGCTTCCATGGCAAGGGTACCACCAACTTCCCTGATGCTTTCGCGTTCAATGTTAAGCACGATGATGGTTGGCTGAATCTCCGTTTCCCACAGTCTGAGCAGAATACCAACAAGGGCATCGTAGACAACACAGAAGGAAGTCAGCCTGTAGCTGGTCAAAACCCAACACTTCTTGATGGGGTGACAGATTAGTATTCACGTAATCATAAACGATAAAACGAAAAGAATATGAAAATATTTAGTAAGTATATGTTCATCGCATTGATGTCAATCATCGCATTGGCATCATGTGGCGATGACGACAAATACGTAGCTGGTGTTCAAGATTCAGCCGACAAGGTAGGTGTTTATTTCCCTACTACTGATGGAGGTAGCAATGAGGTAGATCCTGCCGACCCTACTGAGTTTACCTTTAAGGTAGCGCGTATGAACACCAATGGAGCCGTTTCAGTTCGATTGAATGTGGTATCAAACGATGAAAATATATTCAAAGTTCCAGCCACCGCCGAATTCAAGGATGGTGAGGCAGAGACAACAGTAAAGGTTACATTCCCTGATGCTGCAGTAGGTACCACTTACGCTCTGACTGTGGAAGTTCCTCAGGAATACATCAGCCTTTACAAGGAGAATGCTGACAAGGTTTCTTTCACTACTGATTATACGCGTGTTAAGTGGGAGAGCATTGGCGAAGGTTATTGGATTGACGGAAACATCAATTCTATCTATGGAGTAAATCCTTATCCTTTGGTTGTTGAGATTGAAAAGACCGTTAGCGTAGATGGTAAGACTATCCGTTATCGCTTTGACAGTCCTTTCGCATACGAATGTACAGGCCAGGATGAGTTAGGAGGTTATATTGGTTATCCTTATAATGATAATAGTAATGCAGAACTCTTCCATTATGACGGAAAGAGCCATAAGTTTATAGTTACTGTTACAAAGGATGGAGCTTCCTTGGCTAAGACCAACACAGGTATGAGTATGGCTGGGGACGGCTCATATATAATTGGTCAGATTGTAGGTAATTTGAAAAATGCTGATGGGGTTATTACCGATACAGATACCTATCCTCTTGGTAAGGTCGAGGCTGGTAAGGTCGTGGATGGTAAGGAAACTCCTGGTAAGATTACATGGCCAAAGAATTCATTGTTCGTTATGATGACTGAATACAATGGTGGAACTGTAGTGCCCGCTGGAAATCCTTCTATCTTGTTCTTGAGTGCAGCTGATTACAAAGCTTATCTCGACGCTTCTACCGAAGGTGGTGAAGGAAGCGGCAGCGAAGGAGAATAATCATTCATTATAATTAAAGAAGAGTAGATTTGAGCTATTAGGGTCTAATCTACTCTTTTTTTATATCACTCATAAAAAATAGTTATATGGAGAGAATAATACTTTCCCTATTTGTTTTTGCTCTGTCTACATTATCTTTGCAGGCAAAGGATAGAACCGAACGTGAGATGCAAAGTATTGCTTGCAAACGACTCGGTTTGAGCAAGTCGACTATGGCGACCAAAGCCGTAAATACAGTCGTAAAGAAAGTTTCTGAATCTAAGCAGTTAGCTATTTATAATAGTAAGGGGCGTGGTTTCGTTGTTATAGCAAAGGATGATGACTTTGCGCCTGTATTAGGATATTCTGATACAGACTATGATACCGATGTTATGCCTTGCGGATTGAAATGGTGGATGAGTCAAGTGGAAAAATCCCTGGAGGTAAGAAAGGCCCATGCACAGACTTATCAACCTGCGGTATATGCTTCTTCCACTGCCACTAACTTCATTACCACATCATGGAATCAGCAAGCCCCTTACAATACACTATGCCCTGAGATTGATGGTGTTGCTGCACCTACAGGTTGTGTCGCAACAGCAATGGCTCAGATTATGTACTATTATAAATATCCTGCTACAAGTAAGGGTACAGGTATATATTCCGTAACTACGTATAAAGATAAAAATGACAAAGAGGGCACCACTAAGTGGTATAAGCGAGAACTGGGACATACTTATGAATGGACTAAAATGAAAAATAAGTACTTACGTCCTACTGGTGACACAGACAATGCCGTAGCCACACTGATGGCTGATGCAGGTGCTGCCAGTCGCATGAATTATCAGGCTGCTGCCAGTGGTACGATCGAATGGTATGCTGCCAAGGGATTTGCCGAAAACTTCAGATATGACTCTTTGGCTATCAGCTGTCTGCAGCGCGACTTCTATACCGATGCGGAATGGATGGAGATGGTACGCAAAGAAATGGAAGCCAAGCAGCCTGTTCTCTACTGCGGTAGCGATGAGATAGATGGTGGTCATGCCTTCTTGCTCGATGGCATAAAGAGCGATGGTAAAGTACACGTCAACTGGGGTTGGAGCGGTTTAGGTAACGGCTGGTATGATATCAACATTCTCAAGCCTAAAGCTTATGATGGAAGTGCACTCTCTCGGGGCAACGGCTTCAATATAGGTCAGAGTATGGTTTTAGGTTTCAAGAAACAGGAGACTCCGAGTGCTGACGAAGAAAACATTTCGCAATGGGTAACTGACGGATATAGTTTCTATATCAGCAATAACGAGTTGCACGTCAAACTGACTAACATCAGTAATTTCAGTCACCGCGTGTTCGAGGGTAGATTAGACATCGTGCTACATGGCATGGGTGACAACAGTAGCAAGCTCTATACTGATCCTATTTTCGAGACGGATACAGAAACACCTTATGTGGATATGCTCAGTGGTTTTAATTACGGTGACAAAGATCATCCTGAAGTTGATTTCAATCTGAGTCAGGATCCTGAGTTAAAGAATATTTCTGCAGGAACTTATAAGCTGTTTATTGGTTCTAAGTCGACAAAAGAAAAAGCCTATCAATGCTTGCGTAGCGTAGGTGGCACCATCATGTACACACTTGCCGTTGCTGCCGATGGCACGATGACATTAGCACAGGATGGCACTACTGCTATCTCTGCCGTTGCTGTTAAGCACAACGTCTCTGCTCCCTATACCTATATATATAATATGCAAGGTCAGGAGGTGTACAAGTCGAAGACACAGGACTTCTGTCTTGATGATGTTCCTGCTCACGGCGTATTGATTGTGAAGCAAGGCGACACAACGAGAAAGGTTGTGATGTAAAAAACTCTTCTATCATTCATCATTCATTAAAGGCATTGCCCACCCATGGTTACTTACCGTACCAAGGGTGGGCATTGATGTTTTAATTATTTAATGTCGGAAGAAACGTTGTTCTTCTCGTAGTATGCTTTGTAGCTGTCGCCACCAAACTTCAAGCCGAGGTCTTCACCGGCAATACCATCGCAGAAGCCTTTGTAAGCCCACTTGCGCTTGTATTCCTTGTCGAAGAGGTTGGGCTTGTCTCCCTTGAGCCAGTATTCGTGCTCTATCTCGTTGTCGGAGAGGCTCCAAATGGTGATACCGCTCTGCTGTGCTGCAGGTACGTTGGTCTTATATGACTCCATGATGAGACGGTAGGCCTCGCTCTGAGCCTGATACTGTGCTGCAGAAGGATTGGAGTTGTTGAGGGCAATGTCGAGCTCGGTTACGCGAACCAGCTTGCCTGTGGCAGCCATGGTCTGGAACATAGCATCAACCTTCTCCTTCAGTTCTGCTAACTTTTGGGCATTGTACTCTGCATCGTCCTTACATGGCAGGGATACGTGCATCTGGGTGCCGATGCCATCGACGATAGGGCTTCCGTTGTCAGTATCTATCTTGTTGACGAAAGCGATGAGGGCTGCCAACTTGCCAGGACTGGTCTCTAAGTTGTAGTCGTTGACGAAGAGTTTGGTCTCGGCAGGCAGATACTGGCGTGCCATCTGGAAGGCCTTCACAGCGTAGTCTCTGACATAGTAGCCCCAGTACCAGTGCTGGTTGCCAGGCTGGTTGCCCCAGTTGAGTGACAGACCGTCCTCTACGCTCTCTGTAGGTTCGGCGTCATACTTGGTTTCCTCGTCTTCTGTCCATGAGCCTCCGAAGACACCCTCGTCGATGCCTCTTACTTTGTTGCTACCATCAGCGATAGGTTCATTGATGACATCATAACCATAAGGCACGACGTTCTTTACCTTCAGATGGTCGGCCACGCCCTTCACCCATGACTCCATAGCAGTGAGCAAGGCTGTGCGTTTCTCTTCTGGTGTCTTCAGCACATAGTACATCTTAGAGGCTGCTTTTCTTCTGTTGGCGCGGAAGATGGTCTTCTTGGTTTTTGCCTCAGAAGATTGATTCTTGGCGAGACCAAACTTGATGTTGTCGATGTAGTAAGTGGCGCCCACCTTACCGAAGTTGATGAGGATGCGGTCGACATCTTCTGGGGTAGGAGTGAATTCATATTCATATTTGCTCCATTCTGTTCCGATGTTGAAGGTATTGTAACCACCCTGTGAACTGTAAGTGGTGCCGTTCTGATACTGGAACTGCAACTCGCCTGCAGCAGAGGATGACTTGGCATAGAACTGAATGATGTATTTCTTGCCTGCCTCCAGATAGTCCTTAAAGGTGTAGGCGCACTGAGCTTCCCAGGCATTGCCATCGCCCTTGTTCTTTAGCACGAGACCATAGCTTTCTTTGTAGCCTGCGCCTTCTACTACTTCAGAAGATTCCTTGTTGCTGCCCCAAGAACCCCAACCGCCTGTGGTGCCTCCTTCGAAGTCGCAAGCATCATCGGCAAGGATATTGTCCATGGGGTCTTGTTCCTTGATGCCGAACTCTACGTTGTCAATCAGGAAGGTTCCTGTCACCTTACCGAAGTTGAGCAGGATGCGGTCCATATTCTCCTTGGTCACGGTGTAGTCGTATTCGCAGGTAGTCCAGCTGGTGCCCACGGTGAACGCATGATAGGCTTCGCCTGCGTAGTTCTTACTGTTCTGGGCACAGAACTGCAGTACCTCTCCTGCTACAGACGATTTGGCCTGAAAGCGGATGGTATAGGTCTTGCCTACCTCCAATACATTGTCGAGATTGTAAGCCAGTTGGGCTACATGGTAGTCGGAGCCATCCTTGGGGTTAGTGAGCTTGATTCCATATCTGCCATCTTTGGCTGCCTCGGTGCAAACCTCTGTCTCGCTGTCGTTGCCCCAAGAACTCCATCCGCTCTTGTCGCCTTTCTCAAAGTCGCCATTCTTGATAATCGTCTGAATGTCGCTACTACTCTCTACGACGAGGGTAGGAGCGATGAGTGACTTGAGGTAGCTCTGGTTCTGCTGGGTGTGCCAGAAGAAGTTATGACCGTAGAGGCGCATGCCTTCGGGCATGGCATCCAACAGGTTGTCGACAGCAGCAAAGTTGATGGCACCGCTGTTGCCTACCATCACTCCCTGCTTCATGGCATTGCCGGGAGTGAAGAGCTGATAGTTGGCATTGACAAGTTCTGCCTCACCATTGGCGTTAGCAGTATAGAGGTCGGCACCCATACCGATACCGATCAGCATGCCTGGAGTGTACTGGGTGGCATAATCCTTGATGTTGTCGTAGTTGGCGATAACCTCTTTCACTGCCAATGGTAGGTCGGCAGTGGTAACATCGGCATGGTCGCCAGGTTTGCCCCACTGCATGATCTGGTCATCGCAACCAGTGAGTAGCATCGCTGATGCTACTACTGGTATCATTATCTTTGTGATTTTCATCATTGTCTGTAGTTTATAAGATTAGTAATCGGAAACCGTAAAGGTGGTGCAAGGCACGATACGGAAGTTGTCTACATAGATCTTCTGATTGAAGGTGGTGGCAGGATACTCAACGGTGTCGCTGAACTTGAGGTCGGCGTTGCCAAAGAGGATTCCGAAGTTGCTGTAAGAGCCTCCATTCTTGTCGTCGATGACATTCTGGAAGGTCCATTCGATATCGCTATTGGTGTAGTTACCAAACTCAGAGAGTGGAATGGAGACGGTCTGCCATCTGCCATGGGTAGAGAATGGGTGGTGTTCGCCTGTAGTGCGGTCCAACCAAGGTACCCATGCGTATGCCTGATTCAGATAGTCTTTATTGTATTGGGTGTTGGCTGCGCCATAGCAGTAACTGTTCAGGTTGTTCTGCAAGGTGATGGTGAGCTGTCCGCTCAAGTCCCATTCTCCTTCGCAGTAAACGTCGAACTGGAGGGCTACAGAGTCGACAGGTGTTGTGCCAGGGATGTATTGTGTCATACGGTTCCAGTCGTCGTTGGCATTGCCGTTGCCTGCAGTAAAGAAGCCCTTGATATGGTCTAAACCTGCCTTGACACCTTCGGGGTGTTCTTCGAGATAGCTGTCTGGGATGATCTGTACCACCTTACCGCGACCACTGCCTGTAGGGTCGTCAACCAGATCTTCGGCAGAGAAGGTAGCGCCCCAGCTGCCCTGTTCTCCCTTACCATCGAAGTCGATGACGAAGCAGTCGTTGTTGTTGAAGAAAGCTGGCGATAGAGCTGTACCATTGGCTCCCTCGCTTGTGATGCTTCCACCTTCACTCACGCCTGAAGGCATTGTGAAGGAGTACCATTTGCCGTCTTCATCGTTCTCGATGCCATCTGTCACCTCGATGCCACCAGGAAGGGTTACCTTGAATGTCTCGTGCAGGTTGTCACCTTTCACTACTACTTTCTCTCCAGCCTTAGGCAGGGTGTTGTCGATGAGTGTGATGATAGGAGCTGCAGCACGAATGGTAAACTCGTAGACGGTCTGTGTATTGTCCTTCACAAAGGTGATGGTGTTGCGTACATTCTCATCGGCCTTTGCCACAGGAGTATCGCTGTTGAGAGTTACCCACACGTTGTTGTCGGTCATCAAGGCATTATTGAAGTAGGTGTCGTAGCCGTTGATGTAGATCTTCTTCAGTCCGGAGAAGCCTGAGCCCTCGATGCGGAGCGTCTGTCCTAAGCGGGCGAAGGTTACCTCGCGGTCGGTAATGCCATCGGTAGCCTTGGTGTCTTCTACGAACACCTTGCTGATGTTGATGGCAGTAGACTGAGCGTCGTCGTCATCGCTACAGGCTGTCAGGGTAGGGATGACAGTAAGCATCAGCAAGGGCAATAGGCCCTTGAGTGCTTTCTCTACCTTATTATATATATATCTTTTCATGTCGTTTGCTTTTTAAGGATTAATCAAATAATGTAGCTTCGTCCACCTCGCGTTCGCCAAACTGATAAGGAGTGGTGGGCACATTGCCGTTAGCATCACTCTTCAGGTATGGGTTCTTGTTTTGGTCGATATTTGACATAGGCAATACTAAATTGCTGGCTGTGGCAGTGGAAACCTGTGGTCCAGGCTTGGTGTAGGTGTCGCTCAACTTATAGGTCTTGGTAGAGGCCTCCCAATAGCTTGCGTTGCGGTATTGGTTGTTCACATAGTTGATAACTTCCTGCTGACGATAGTAGCTTCGGCGCAACAACTGATACCAGTACAAACCCTCGAAGGCTAACTCTACACGGAACTCATGGCGCAGGTCTTCGTAGGTAATCTTGTCCTTGTTAGGCATACCTGCACGCTGGCGCACCTTGTTGAAGTAAGTGAGCGCCTCTTCGTCTCTTGTGCTCTCGTTGTTGCCCATGATGGCTTCTGCATAGTTGAGGTAAACCTCTGCTAAGCGTAGCATATAACTGTTGATACCGGCACTGTGGATAGCACTGATGCCATTTATCTTGTTGCTTCCGATGACGTATTTCTTTACGTTGGCACCCTGCGTTGAGGCTTCTTCGGTTATACCATAGATATAAGGATTCTCGTCGGTGCTGAGCTCAGGATATTCTTCTCCATACGAAGCCACAGAGTTGTGACGGCGTATCTTGTCGTCTACGTGCTTGGTGCCCAATGTGGCATCCTCATAATCCTTAAACTCCATCCATAGGTCGTAAGAGCAGTAGGTTGCTGCACCCCAGTTGTTGCCATCGTTGACGGTGGTTGACCAGCCAAAGAATCGGGGCATACTCTGTGCTGCACCGCCGATGCCCTCGCCCTGCAAGAACTGCAACTGGAAGAGCGACTCTTCGTTGTTGTTGATGGTCTTGTAATAGAAGAGGTCGAAATAGTTGTCCAACAACTTGGCTCCGCTCTCACGAATCACCTTGCGTGCAGCCTTGCGTGCCAACTCAAGGTAGTAAGGATTGCGTGTGCCGCGGTCGAAATCGGTAGCTGCATTGGTACCATCATAGGCTCCTTCAGTGGTAAGACCAGCCATAGAGAGGTACATGCGGCTCAGCATACCAAAAGCAGAATACTTGGTGACGCGCCCCTTGTCGCCTTGTGTGGTAGGCAAGTTCTTGGCTGCATATTCCAAATCGCGAATGGCAAACTCCATCACGTCGAGTCGTGGCTGTGCTGGTACTACATAGTTGGTCACCAGATTGGCGGTATTCTCATAGATAATGCCGCATCCCCACAGCGAAGCGATGTACCAATAGGCTGTGCCTCGCATAAAGCGTGCCTCGGCGATAGCCTTGGTCTTGGCACTCTGGCTCACACTGCCTGTACTGTAGCTCTGGATGTTGTTGATGGTGTTGTTAGACTGTGCCACAACGGTATAGAGTGAGCTCCAGGCATCTGACAGACCTGCTGATACTGAACTCTCTGTGAAGTTGGTGTAGGGATAGATATACTCGGAATATTGTGCCGTGATGTTGTTGGCGCGTCCATCGCCCATACCATAGCTGAACTTGTCGTTGAAGCCATACCACACATAGCTGTAGAGCGGTGCTGTGGCTGCGGCTACGGCATCATCAGAGTCGAATTGCTTTTCGGGGCTTAGCTGGTGAGAGTTGTTCTGGTCGAGGAAGTCTTCCGCACAACTGCTCATGCAGAGGATTCCTGCAAGCCCGAGGGTATATAATAATATTTTTTTCATTGTTTGGTTCTCCTTTCTTTGCGTTAGAATGTTACGTTCAGTCCGAATGTGTAGATGCGTGGTGAAGGATAGCGACCATAGTCGATGCCGTTCATCAGGGTCTCTCCCCACAGACAGCCCACCTCAGGGTCGTAACCCTTGTACTTGGTCCAGGTGTGTAGGTTCTGCAGGTTGCAGTATATCTTCACATTGTTGACATAGATCTTTCTGAGCCATGCCTTTGGCAAGGTGTAAGAGAAAGAGATGTTCTGTAGGCGGATGTAAGAACCATCCTCGATAAAAGCATCGCTCACTCTGTTGTTGGCATTCTTGCTGCTGGAAGTATAGAGGCGTGGCATGATGGTACCAGGATTGGTAACCTGATAGTTGCGGTAGTCATCAGGACCTTCTGGGTCGATTTTCTCTACGCGGGCGTAGTTGAGTACAGAACGCAGGAGGTTGGAGGTAGAACCTGTGATCTCGAGACTGCGGCGTCCGTAGTTTAAGAGCTTGTTGCCATAAGAGCCACTGAACTGGATGGTCAGGTCGAAGCCTTTATAAGAGAAGGTGTTGCCGAGACCCCAGGTAAACTTTGGCTCAGGATTGCCAATGAAGGTCTGGTCGTTGTCGTCGATGATACCATTGTTGTCGCGGTCTTCAAAGATATAGTCGCCTATCCATGTTCCATTCTTGTCGATAGTGCTACCCTTAGGTAATGCCACAGGCTTCACGTTACCGTTTTCGTCCTTGTAATAGAAATCTTCGGGCTTGTCGAAACGTCCGATGACCTTCCATCCCCAGAATTGTCCGAGAGGTTTGCCTACGATGGTCTTGGTGACGGTGCTTTCTTCTGAGCCTACCTGCAGCTTTTTGTCGAGAGTACCAGTAGGGGTGTCGAGTGAAAGAACCTTATTGCGGTTGATGGTGATGATGGCATTGGTGCGCCATGAGAATCCCTTTGCCTCGATGTTGTCGGTATTCAGAGTAAGTTCCAGACCTGTGTTGCGCAGGCTACCCACGTTGCTCCAAGGGTTGCTTGCTACACCATAGCTGCTATTGGTTCCACCTGAGCCCATGAAGGAAGGAAGTTCTACAGAGAGGAGCAGGTCCTTGGTCTTCTTATAGTACCAGTCGGCGATGAGCTCGATGCGACCGTTGAAGAGGTTGAGGTCGATACCGATATTGGTAGAGTAGGTGGTCTCCCATTTCAGGTTAGGGTTGGCATTGTTGGCATTGAGCACACCATTGCCCCAAGGAGTAGGATAGGTGGCAAGGGTGGCAGTGTAAGCCCAGTTGGCTACATTCTGGTTACCCGTAGCACCCCATCCAAGACGAAGTTTCAGATTGCTGATGACGCTGTTGTCCTTTAGGAAACTCTCATTGCTGACACGCCACGCAAGCGCAGCAGATGGAAACCATCCCCAACGATTGCCCTTGGCAAACTTGCTACTACCATCACGGCGGAGGGTGGCAGTGAGGAGATAACGGTCGTCGTAGCTATAGAAGGCACGACCGAAGTAAGAGAACAGGGAGGTAGGCTCCTGATAAGCTACAGGTGAACTACCGTCGTTTGTACCTGCCGAAGGGTCGGTGGCACTGTTTGACAAGTAGCCGTTGGCAGATGTGACCTGTGTCTCCCAAAGGTTGTGGCTCATCTCCTGGCCCACCATGGCGTTGATGTTGTGTTTGCCGAAGGTGTTGGCATAAGTCAGGATGTTGCGCCATGACCAATACTTGGAGTTGGTCTTGGTCCAGCTACCTTTGCGTGACTCGTTGTTCTTGATACCAAACTTATAGTCGGGTTGGTAATAGTAATAGCTGTTGACGTTGTAGTCGGCAGAAAGCTCAGTCTTGAAGGTGAGACCCTTGATGATGGTAGCCTCCAGATAAGTGTTGGCACGGAAGTTGGTCTTCTTGTTATGGTTGTCGATAATCTCAGCCAGTGCCACGGGATTATCAGGCATCCATTGATCTTCAGGACCATCGAAGCTGCCGTCGGGGGCTTTGACAGCTACTGATGGCTGAGAGGTGAGTGCTGTCATGATGATATTATAGGTAGAGGCTGTCTTCTGTTTGCTGTCAGCAAGCGAGAAGTTGATGCCACCCTTGAGCCATTTCTTGATTTGTGCATCCACATTACCACGAAGGGTCTGGCGCTTGAAACTTGAACCGATGGCAATACCATCCTGGTCGAGATAGCCTGCACTGAGAGCATAGGTGATGTCCTTGTTACCACCACTGATGCTTATGTTATGGCTTGTCATGAGAGCCTTGCGATACAGTTCGTCCTGCCAGTTAGTACCACTGTTCAACAACTCTGGTCGGATAAAGTTGTTGGATGCAGGTTTGATCTGTGCATTGGCGATGTCGTTATAGTGCTGTGCATACTCGTTCAGGTTCATCACGTCGAGTTCGCCAGGCATGGCCTGCCAGCCCACGTAGCCGTCATAGGTAACGTTGGCTTCTCCGCTCTGTCCGCGTTTGGTGGTAATCATGATGACACCATTTGATGCACGCGAACCATAGATGGCAGTAGCAGAGGCATCCTTGAGGATGTCCATGCTAACGATGTCGCTTGGATTGATGAGAGAAAGAGGATTGGAGTTACCATCGTCAGAAGCAGAAGAATCGATGATAACACCGTCGATAACGAAGATAGGCTGAGAGGTGGCACTCAGAGAGTTGGTACCACGGATACGGATGGTGTTACTACCACCAGGAGTACCGGTGTTGGCCTGAATCTGCACACCAGCAGCGCGTCCTTGCAGTACCTGGTCGATACTGGTAGATACAGACTTCTCTATCGCCTTTTCACCGACAGAGGCTACAGAACCCGTCAGGTCGGCACGTTTCATCTGTCCGTAACCTACCACAACAACTTCATTCAATGCCTGAGCATCTGGCACAAGGGTAATCTCCATGTGCCCGTTCACCACTTTTACTTCTTTGTCTTTGTAACCTAAATAAGAAATTTGTAAGGTTGCACCTTTTGCAGCCTTGATGGTGAAGTTACCATCCAAGTCGCTTACTGTCGCTACATTGGGCGAACCTTTCACACGGATTGTTGCTCCGATGACAGGACCGTCATCGCCGAGAACTGTGCCTTTAACAGAATTGCCTTGTGCATAAGCTCCCCCGCTTGGGAAGACTAAGAGCATCAAAAGCAAGACGAGACACTTCATAGCATAACCTACATGTTTCATGATGATTTGGTTTTTTAATTATTGGTTTTTAAATAAAATTCTGTTGCAAAGATAGGAATTTATCTATTTTAGCCTATTTAAATATGTTTCATCGGTATTTGTTAATGTTTCATCTTGCTCTTTCGCTTAATATTCATATAGTTTTACGTGTAGAATCCGATATTCTCCGCAAGAAATGCGAGCATGTCGACCTTGGTGGTCCTGATCGCCATTGTCGCGACGGATGTAGTTGAGTTGACCTTCAGGATTGATATGTACCTGATTGATATAACCTATTCCTATACGTTTGCCCTGGAAGCGGGGCTTATCGGTTGGGCTGTTGATATCCTTGCCATGGTCGGCAAAACCATCTTTGCCCAGTTTTTTTTCTTCGGTTTGCTTTTGTTCCGACTGTTTCATAAAGGTCACTACGATACCATTGCCGGCGATAAGGTATTCGTAAGGAGCTAATCGAAGTATGATGCCTCCTCCTTCGGGCCATGGTGTGCCATCGGTGGCACGAGAATCCCAGGGGAGTGTGAAGTTGTGACGGCAGGTCAGCACGATGTCATCGTCGACGATGATGCGTTCTTGATCTTGTTGGTCGAAGAGGAGTCCCCAGGTCTTGCCTTTTCCCTGGTGCTGTAGGAGTAGAGGCGAAAGCTCGTGCAATATGTTGTAGGATTTCCCCAACTCTCTCTGGATATGGTAGTTTGCCTGGTCGAAGGCAAAGGGACTAAAGCTAATGGCATCTACCTCGCCAAAGGTGTAGAGTGCTTTCACCCCACTGTTCTTGTCGCAGTGCACTTCGGGAGTAAAGAAGGGATTGTCAGGGCGTTTATATTGTGCCACCCAGTCTTTGTAACCTGTATCATAGATGTCGGGGGCATAGATGTCGATATGGGGTGCGGCACATTTCCATATATTAATAAGGTGTGCCAACGGACCGGCTGAAGGATATTCGCCTGGTTTTCTGCCACGACTATTCATAGCTGCATTCACATACATCGGTAGGTCGTAGATGGATTTGCCAGCAGCAGCCAACTGTTCTACGTATAGGGCGTAGTGATAGGCTTGAAACTTCTCGTCGGCATAGCTGTCAGTGCCAAAAACCTGTGCCCAGGTACCCTTCTTGTTGAGTTTCAGTGCTTGAAGGAGATGGGGAGGAACGGCTTGCTTGAAGGCTTTCTCAGCCAAAGGCGAATGGTCGCGAGCCGATTCGAGCATACCTATCTCGTTCTCCACCTGCATCATGATGACGGTGTTCTCTTGACTGTCTACATCTTTGATGTGTTGCATCAGTTGGCAGAAAGCACGTTGATCGGCTTGTCGTATGTTTGGTGAGAAGACAGAGACTATTTCCAAGGGTTTACCTTGCTCGGTGACAGCACGTGGAAAGCGCTTGGTATTCTCCTTTACCCATAAAGGAGCGTAGCAGCTCATGGAGTTTTTCCAGGCACCAAACCATAGGAAAACAATCTTGAGGTCTTGTTTTCTGGCTTGACTGATGACGCTGTCAACGAGTGCGAAGTCGTATTTACCCTCAGTGGGTTCCATCAACTCCCAGTAGGCAGGCACGAAGACGGTATTGGCATTTGTCTTTTTGATTTTTTTTAAAGCCT
>ULTW01037468.1_pt1 | contig 59050 bp, 53 predicted proteins | sample 1957961 | NCBI WGS metagenome assembly ULTW01 (sample SAMEA4835744, study PRJEB28245) | human gut metagenome | biome: gut microbiome; material: fecal sample | place: Denmark | collected 2008 | reverse complement strand
GAGGTTATAGGTCAGCAGTGGGGAGTCGTGTCCCTGTACCGCCAGTTGATAACCGTCGCCACTGGCTATGATATGGGCTTGCATACCATTACGCATCAAGATGTCACGCATCTCTGGCTGCAGGTCCATCTGCCGTGGATTCAAGTTCTTTCTTATCGCCATAATATGATTGTATTAAGCGTTCTCTTTTTCCATTCCTTGCTCCAACAGTTCGTCCTTGTATTTCACAAACTGCTCCGCACTCTCGTTGCCGATACACATGGCGTGTTTCTTGCAGTATTCCTCATACTCGTTCTGCCAGTCCTCACTGAAATGGTTCACGTAGTCGAGCCAACCGTATTCACCATTCTGCATCTTCTCCACGAGAATGTCTTCTGTATAATATGGTCCTTTTTTCATTTCTTCCCTAAGTTTGATGTTTTACTTTCTTGCGACAGCAGACGCATGTCTTCCAGCAGCCTTCTTCTGCTCATTCCACAGTTCTTCGGTATATTCCTCCTCAGGAACATAGTCAAGATTCCCGTCATCATCCATTACCCAACAGCCATAGATGCCGAAGGTATATTTATCCCACTCTCTTTTGCCTTCCTTGCGCCACTGCTCACCATCGCCATTGGCATATCGGATGCCTGTATCGCTTTTTAGGTCGATACCCATGGTTACCGGTTCTTCATCTATCACAAAGGTCAGTGTCTCGCCATTCTGGATGGTTTTCAATTCGGCACCTCCTAAGCTCAGCTCATCAGACAATACCTGTAGGTTTCTGCCTATCACTGGTGTAGGCACAGCCATCACCTGGTTGGTCTCTCTGTCTATCTGCACGAATGCCTTGATATGTGCACCATCTGGCATATCCACATCCGCCACTACAGCCTTGCCTTGTTTCAGCAGTTCTTGCTGTTCCTTGGCAAAATTGTCCAGTGGGGCATATTTCAACATCGGATAGAACATCACATCCACATTTCCGTCTGCCATTCTTACCAAGGCAAATCGGGTTCTACTCTTGATACTATATCCTTCGTTTACCTCCATGCTCACAGGCAACACAGGTGATGGACGACCATTGCTGATGTCCTCCAGGGCATGCATCGGCAGGTCTTCTATCATCTCATGGGTCAATCCATACTTTGCAAGTGTCTGATACGGCACTTCGCTTTCTTCAAATGAGTTTCTTTTCATATTCTGATTATATTTTGAATGATACTTTGTATAAGACCATGCAAAGTTAAGTTTTCGCGCACGAATGTAAGAATGACAGTACTCTACTGCCCAATCTTTTCCATTTTATTATGATTACAATGTCATTTCATACTCTCAATCATACTTTAATCTTATTTTATGTTATACTTTCACTATCTCTTATATTATTCTGGATTTCTTTCCCTAACTTTGCATCATGTTTGGAAAAATAATGGCATTATGGGTGGTTTGTTGTCTGTCGGTATCAAGCGCAAAGGCGCAGTTCAATACCGTCAGCAACAACGCATGCCGTTACAAAATCAAGAAAGTGGAGGAGAAACATCTGTTTTCTGCGAACTCATCAGTAGATTCTATAATGCAGAATCAATCTCAGCAGAAAACAGACTCTGTGGATAACAAACAAAAACAGTGGATAAGCAGCTATCCAAGCATCACTTATCCACTGAAATCTATCAAGGTCACCAGTCCTTACGGCTATCGTCGTGACCCAATCAATGGTAGAAAGTCTATGCACCATGGTATAGACCTCAAAGCGCATAACGAGTATGTGTATTCAATGATGGATGGTAAAGTGGAGAAGGTTGGCTATGATGCTCGCTCTGGCAATTACATCATCCTCCGTCATGCCGACTTCACCATCAGCTATTGTCATCTATCTAAAGTTCATATCGCCCCAGGAACTCCTGTTTTTGCCGGTACCATTATTGGTAGATCAGGCTCAACAGGACGTGCTACAGGCGAGCATCTGCATATCGTGACTAAACATAAAGGAATTATTTTCGATCCCAAAATTCTTTTTTGTTACATCAAAAGTCATCAAAAGTAGTTTTCTTGTACATATTGTTGTTATTTTTGTGAAATAATCTCAAATTTTATGGTTATATGGAGATTTATTCGTATTTTTGCATCCGTAACAAACAAGAACGTATGAACAAATGCTGATAGAATTTACGATAAGAAACTTTATGTCATATAGGGATGAGGTTTCGCTTAGTATGGTTGCTAGCACTACTGTCAAGGAGTGCGAGAGCAATGATGGTTACTCGAATGTTTCCATCATGGATAACGGCAAGCGTTATTTAAGGTCTGCCGCCATCTATGGTGCAAATGGTTCGGGTAAGAGTTCTGTAATTGCAGCCATGGATATTTTCAAGTCTATGGTGCTACGGTCATTTGTCGATGAGAGCATCGTCAAGCGTCTCTCTCTTCTTCACTATCGTTTTGATGTGGAAAGTACAAAAGAGCCTATTTCTATGCAAATGATATTCATCTGCAATGGAGAAAGATACAGATATGGATTTGAGGTCAGTCAGAACAAAGTGCTGACCGAATGGCTCTTCGTGTTACTTGAAGGAAGTACAAAAGAGAGCTATTGTTTTAAGCGTGAAGGACAAAATATCAAGGTCAACTCAAAAGTGGTAAAGGGTGCAAGAGGAGTTGACACAAAAACCAGAAGTAATGCCCTATACCTTTCCACTGCAGCTCAATTCAATGTGGAAGTGGCAATGAAGGTAAAAGAATGGTTTCGTAAGCGTTTCAATATTCTTTCAGGTTTAGACGATAACACCTTGGCTTATACTGCAAGGACTTTTATACACAATCCTTTGATTCGCGAGCAAATCCTCAACATGATTGGCATAGTGGATAATTGCATCAAGGATATGAACGTTAAAGAGAATGTCAAGGAAGTTGACACGCAAGATACTCCTTTTGAAATATTGTCTCGTTTGGGCATCCATTTCCCGACAGATTCCAACCAACGGATTGAGCAACATGAGTTGGAAATTCTTTCAACCCATGATATGTATGACAATGGGGCGGTAATTGGTAAAGAGCAGTTGAATTTCAAATTTGAGTCCTTGGGTACAACCAAACTGTTTGCTCTTCTTGGACCATTCTTCGACACCATTCAAAATGGTGGTGTGCTTGTAATTGACGAGTTTGGCGCAAGTCTTCATACACAGTTGTCAGTAGAATTGCTCAAACTATTCTATAGTGTGATGAATACCTTGGGAGCGCAGTTGATTATAACAACTCACGATACAAACCTCTTGCGTAAGGATTTGCTTCGTCGTGATCAGATATGGTTCGCTGAGAAATCTTCTGAGGGTGCATCTGATTTGTACTCTCTAGTGGAATACAAAATCAATCAGGCTAATAGCGTCCGTAACGATGCGTCTTTCTCCAAGGATTATCTGCTAGGACGCTATGGTGCTATTCCTTATTTCGGCAACATTGATAAATTCATCATGGAGTATGGCAGCAAAAAAGAAGAGTAAATTTGAGAATAAGTTCAGAGGCACTGCTGCTTCCGAAAGCCGTACTGCCAATGTAAGAGATGAGCGTAAGGTGAAAGATGAACAGCCAAAGTTATCTTTCAACTTCAAGGATTTCGATTTCAACCAATGCCCTCCAGGACAGACTCTTGAAAAATGGCAAGAAGAGAAAATGCTTGATAAACTTGTAGGGCGATTTGTTGAAGTATGCTCTTTTACAAGACAAGAAGCGGTACAGCAGGGACTATTGAAGGTATATGGCGATTTTCCTGAAAACAGCCACTTCAAAATTCCTCCGCATATCAAGGGCAAAGTATCTTGGGGAACGATTCGGAAAATCGGCGGTCAAAAGCCAAGGCTTGCAGGTTACATCATAGAATCTGTATTCTATCCTGTATTCTTGGACAAAGACCATCTGTTCTATCCTTCTACGAAGAAACATACATAAACGAAAACAGACCGATATGAACTCTTGTTCACATCGGTCTGTTTTTGTCACAGCCACCTACTTCTTTTACGTGTTCTTATCACAAGTGGTGTATAAGGAAATCCTTCTTGGGTTATTTTCAAGCCCTCGCCATCAAATTGAGTAATTTGAATCTCCGTATCATCCTTGATGTATTCACTTTCATAAAAGCATGCCAGAACAGAAAAGTAACTGAAGTCATCTGTTCTCCTGCATATCTTGTACCATTGGTCAGTCTCCCTTTTCTCTATCAGATACTTATTATTGATGACACAGATGTTGTCATCTGCCACAATTTCCCATTGTCTTAATGGTCTGTTTCTGAGTCCGGGGATGTTTCTCACATAGCACCAGTCGCCTTCCCTTAAGATGTTCAGATAGCCACGTTTAAACAGGACAGGTCTTGTATAATGTTTCCTATGTGTGATAGGGTCAACCCAATAGCTTTCATTAACCTGTGCATCCTCCACATGCCAAATACCGTCTTTCTCTATTTTTATCTTATCTTTCGCTGTTCCAAGATATTTCTTGATAGGATAGAGATTATCAACAGGATAATATTCATAATGTTTATATGAATTCTTAAGCTTTTCTAAACTCTCCTTCCTTTCTTCTTTGTCTTTTAGAGCAAACTCAGCCAACACCTCACGAGAATCCACTTTCTCCAATTGACTGCCGATATTTTTCTGCACATAATATTGCGCATTCTCATCAACATACAGTCGTGAGTTGCCTTCTCCTTCTTTATACAGATACACCTTATTCGGCTCGTCCCAAGGAATAAACCTATGCTTCCAGCTCAGTCCTGTTCCTACTTGCAGTTCCAAGGTCTTCACCGTCAGATAGGTCTTTTCATCAATATACTTCGATAGGATGCGAGGGTACAGTTTTTTGCCGTCCTCTGTACAGAAGTCGATGCCCATCAGTTTCACATTTTGTGGCTTATTGGCAAACCACAACCTGTTTTGCAAGTCTATCCATTCCTTCCTACCCACTTTCTTTCTTATGTAGCAATAAGCAAAGCCATCGTTGGTTACTTCAATCTTCTTATATTGGCATTCCAATATCATCTTGCCATCCTTATCCTTGATGCCCTTCAGTCCTTTTTCGCTTTCTACAATCTCATAGCCATAGGTGTCCATAATCATCTGCTGCTGGCGCTCATGGTTGATGATTTTCATCATCTCCTCATCACCATCCATCATCAAGTCCATCCTGCAGTTGTGATTATAGACTTGCATGCACGCCTCTTGCAGAATGTCTTCCTGAGAAGTACGTCCTTCAAACATGCTCTGCCAATCTCTATCCACGGATGGCAATCCAAACCGCTTATACAGTCCTACATTGTCCAGTATCACGCAGTAATCTTTCCCCTCTGCCACTCGCAGTCCACGTCCCACCATCTGCATATACTTAGCCAATGACAGCGTAGGCCTCGCCAATTGGATGAACTCCACATCAGGACAGTCGAAGCCCTCTGAGAACAGATCCACACTCACCAACACTTCTATATCATCAGAAGTGGAATTTAGGGAAGAGGAGAGCGAGGAAGATTTGAATCTTTCAATAAGCTCTTGTCGCTCTGCAAGCGGTGTCTTGCTCGAAATCGCCACAGCCTTGATGCCATTTTCCCGATAGTACTCAGCAATATGCTCAGCATGCTGAATACTAATAGCATATACGATACCTTTCTTTCCTGGCACATACTCCTTGATAGTAAGGCATAGTCTTTCCAGTGATGGCTTCACATCCATCACCTCGTTCAACTCCTTCTGCTGATAGTCACCATCAGCCCCTCGCTTCTGCAACGAGTCTATCAGCAGCTGGGCAGCACTGTCTGGCTTGTTGGAGTAGTAGTCATACAGGCTCAATCGTCCTTCGGCAATAAACTTCTCCATACTCCATGAGCACAGCAAGGAGTCAAACAAATCCGTAAATCCTTTACCGTTCAATCGGTATGGCGTAGCCGTCAGTCCCAACTTCTTCGCCTTCGGAAAGGCATTCATCACCTCAGCGTATGTCTCTGCCAAAGCATGGTGCGCCTCGTCTATCACTATCAGCCCCGGCTTCTCTTCCATCTCTCCATAGTGTCTCGACAGCCATTGTATCGATGTCACTTTGATGGAGGTAGATTTTAGGGAAGGGAAGAATCTTTCCAAGGTGTCCTTGATTTGTGAAATGAGTTCACGACGATGGGCTACCACCCACACTTCCTCTTTCAAGAACAAACCGACAAGGGCGGCAAGCAGATACGTCTTTCCCGTTCCTGTCGGCATTTGTACCATCACAGAGTCATGGTGTCTAAATGCCTCTTGCACTCTCTTCACCATGTCCTCCTGATAATCAAAAAGCTGAATATCTTTCGTCATTTCAGATTGATTGTCTGTGTTTTTCCCGTGATGCCTGTTACCACGGCGATTCCATTGTCACGAATCTCCACCTTCTCATATTTGGCATCAACAATCACTTTTCCTTTCAATGTCATAACACCCCAATGTCTGGGAACCTGTTCAAAAGCGCAATAGGCACCGACAGGTTGCGCTATGCTGTGGTAGAGGGGTGGCACGATAACTCTACCATCTACCTTCACACCCCATTTCTTTCCTGCTTGATACAGTTCCACATGTCCTGCTTCAGACTTCTCATGCAAAAGAAGCATCTCGCTTGCTTCCATTTTCTTCTTTTGCAACATCGCCTCATGATAGTATTTCTTGCCAAGTCGAGGCATCACAAAATTCAAATCTTCATTTTCATTCTTTGGGTTATTGCATCCTATATAGGTCTTCTTCAAATTTGAATCTACCAGGTAGTAGTCCTGCTTGCTGTCCATGACAACGATATGTTCACCATACAGGACAGCACATAACCAATACACATGTTCGTAATCATTACGCAGGAAACACACATTCCTACTATCTTCATAGCTCTGGCGCATCTTCCCTTCACCACCCTCATAATGGTACCATACTTGACAACCGATAGCAGAAGGTCTGAATCTGAATATCATATAATACCCATAATTCAGAAAATCATATTGTGAAGGACGATAGGGCAGAGAAAATTCTTCTTGGGTTCGAGACATGAAGATGTCGTTATATTCTATAAATTCCCATCCTTTTATGTTGACAACATGGGGAGCTTCTGCTACGTTAGTGCCATCGTCGATGACAGCTTTTGCCAACAGGTCATAATAGCACACCTCCTTTCTGCGAGGTCGGTAGAACAGGATGTTGCCATCCAACAGCTTCATGTCATAGTAACCGCCTGGCTCCAGTACTTGTTCTCCTTGTCGGTTCACTACCGTCATCTTTCCATCAGGCAGCTTGATGATAGCAAACTCCCCTTTGCTATCTACAAACTCACGATACTGTATCGTTTGGAGCAATTCTTCATGGCTCATCACCATCATCAGTTCTGAGTCTGGATGAATCTGAATATCGTCTTGCTTCTCGTTCATTAGGAAAAACTCTCTTTCCTTGGCTGTCTCTTTTTTCTTGCCAACTTTCAGCTTTCCCTCAAACATAGCATTCCAGTTCCATACTTGCGAAGGCAACCCGAACACCCGATACAGTCCCACGTTATCTATAATCACGCAGTTCTTCTTCCCCTTGGCCACTCGCAATCCTCGTCCCATCATCTGCAGATACTTTGCAAGCGACAATGTTGGTCGTGCCAACTGTACAAACTCCACATCCGGGCAGTCAAATCCTTCCGAGAAGATATCCACATTCACCAGCACTTGGATGTCACCTTTCTTGAAGGCTTCAATGTCTTGTTGTCTTTCCATGGCAGGTGTCTTCGAGTCTATGGCTATGGCTTTCACGCCATGTTCCTGATATAGTTTTGTGATTTTCTGGGCATGAGAAATATTGATAGCATATACGATGCCTTTTCTGTCTTTACCAAATTCTTCCAAGCTCCGATAGAGCCTTTCGATGCTCGGTTTCTTATTCAGCAACATATCCATTTCCTTGTTCTGGTAGTCACCATCTGCCCCTCGCTTCTGCAAAGAGTCGATGAGCCGTTGCGTCACACCATCGGATTTGATACTAACGAAATCGTATGTTGCCAATCTTCCCTTGCTGATAAATTCAGGAACAGCCCACGACTGCACCAATACGTCAAACAGGTCAGTAAATCCCTTACCGTTCAATCGGCAAGGTGTAGCCGTCAGTCCCAGGAATTTAGCTTTCGGGAATCTCTCCCACATCTCTTTATAGGTCTTGGCAAGCGCATGGTGCGCCTCGTCAATCACTATCATTCCTGGATCTTCCTCTATCTCGTCATAGTGTTTCATCAGCCACTGAATGGACATCGCCTTGACGGATGACAATAGGGAAGAGGTGTTTGATGCGGAATAGGAATGGAACTTTCTTACGGTTTCGTCTATCTGCGAAACAAGCTCTCTTCTATGGGCTACAATCCATACTTTCTCTTTGGGATTATTGCTCACGAAAGAGTCTATGACTGCTGTTAACAGATATGTCTTACCTGTTCCCGTTGGCATTTGTGCCATCACGGACCGATGAAGGCGCAACGCCTTCTCAATCCGTTCCTTCATATCCTCTTGGTAATCAAATAGCTTGATTTCCTTCATTATTTAAGAGTCTCGTTGACTTTACTCCAGTCTTTATTCATCAATTCCTCGATGATGCTATGAATCTTCAAGGCATATTTCGTTCTAGGATGATTGCCATACTGTGTTCCTCTCAGAATACCTTCATAGAAGATGGTTACGATGATTTCAGTCTGTTTTCTGAACGTCGTATATTCATATTCATCATATTTCTTGTTGTGCCAATAATAGGAACTTGCCCAATAGCGCTTATGATTATCCAGCATCTCCGATGCCAGGAAACCATACTTGACGAGTGTTGCCTTCTTGGTCTTCATCAGTTCATTCATCTTGCTGTGGAACAACAGAAAGGCATTGAACGACATTCCCTCCATGATGGCTTTCCATTCTTCACTCTTTTTCTTGACAAGAGCTTGGTCTGCCTCTACCTTTGCCGTGACCTCATCCTCTTGCTTCATTCGCTCTTCCAGATAGGTGGTGTCCCATTTTCTCCATATCAGCTTTTTGATATACCCATCCAGTTCCAAGGCAAACTTACCTTCTTCTGTCTCTTTGACATGGTATTTCTCTTCCAACAATGGTGTACGCATCTTCGACGTTATCGAATATATTGTTGTTGTAATCCGCAGTCGCTCAGTACCGGCATCTTCTCCTGCTATCACCTTGTCACCCAAGATAGAAACGGCTTTCTCCAATTCGCCCAACTTTTCGTCAGTAAAGAAACCATATTCTTTCAACTTCCTCATCATACCATAGATTTCAAAATACAAGGCATTACTGAATATGACAAAGTCCATGTCTTTCAGCGTTTTCGTGAAGAAAAATAAATAGGTACTGACTGGGTACATCTCCATATTTTGTGGCATTTCTATTTCCTCTGGCAACTCTACTCCCGAAGCCTTGCCGTCTTCTCTTGCTGTCGATATAATCTCGCCTGTCTCAGGATTTCTGGCATCCAGATAATTGCCGAAGTCAAAGTTCTTGTCTATCTCGTCGATACCTGTCAACTCCTTCAGCAATATTTTCGGCTGCTTGGCATCACTCTTCATGATTTCCTTGAACACGTCCACGCTTGCCATGCACAGATTACCCACGGCAGAGGCAAACGCCACGTTCATCAACAGATTACCATGCAACAGATCATCGAACTTTTCTCCATAGATGCGCATGGAGATATACCATTCCTTGGGATTACCCTCAAAGCCGATGGGGGAGATATGAATGTCCTCAGCCGTATCGGTATGCTGTCCATACAGACTGCTGATGACAGGATATTTCTTCCGGAAATGTTTTTTGATGATCTGTTCGTAACGGTCATAACCATTCTCTGCAAAGTCCAACACATGCGCCCATCGGCAGCATGCCATGATATACCCGTCATGGTTCAGGAAGTTCATGTTGAAGTACTGGTGCTCGTTGATTCTCACCGTCACCTCCAACTGCTTGTTGGTCTTTTTATTGAACGCAAACGTGCCTTCAGATGGAAAATCCAAAGGCACACTGGTTGTGAACACTGGTAATATTATTGGTGCTTCTCTCATTGTTTCTGTTTCATTATAGTTGTAGTTGATAATTTACAGGAGTGATTTCTCCATGTCATTTGGCTCACGAGTCACAGCCATTGGCTCTCCTTCAAATGGTGTCTCTGGCATCAAGTCCATCAACTTCTTCTTCATGCCTCGATGATTGGTGTATTGTCCTGCTGTCTCTTTGATATAGCGGCATACCTCCTGCCGTTTCTCCTCGTGGTTCCATATCTTGACAGCTTCCACCAGGGCTTGATAACTGTCAAATATCAGTTTTCCGATACGTCTTTTGTATTCGCCAACCAAGTCTTGTATGTCATCTCGGTTGATGAGCAGTGGTATATGCTTGCACAGCGCCATGGCGATGGCATACGCTGCATCGGGTCTCTTCTTCTCCAATATCTGTGGAATGGATTTCTTGTGCCATCGTTCCAGCAGACGCAGCAGAGCCATGAAGTCATTATTGTCTCTTGGCTCAAAGCTTATTTCCTGCATCAGATATTTGGAGTATTCCTCTTCGTAGTCCACACTTAGCCCTTTCGGAATATAGTTGATTCTCGGTCGCTCCATCTTGGCGCGATACCGTTGCTTCTCCATGGACCGTTTTCTCTGCTCGTCCCATTTTATGCGCAACAGTTTTTCTTCCCTTATCTGGAGTTCAATATCTTTGAACTCAGGTGTATTCATCACCTCTGCCTTCAGATGCTTCTTGATGACTTTTTTCAGATAGCGTTTCCATGCCTCCTTATTCTTTTCGGTAACGAAGGGCGGACATTGCTCTCCGTAGAAGGTGTGCCAGGTGAATGGCTCGAAGTCGAGGTGCCAGAGGAAGGATTTGTGTTTGGTGTTGTTGAGTTCCATAATGTATGTTTTTGACAATTATTCGAGATTCTTCATTTGAATATGAACAAGTTATCTATAATAGTGTTATTTTGCAATATCAAAAATGGTATCATTACCATTGACAAGAATATGATTACAAACATAAAGCGTGTAACATATGAAAATTAAACGCTTTGATACAGAATAGATTATTCCGTGATTGTCTCTCCGCAATACTTGTCGAGTAAAAGACTGAGTTCGATTTGTCTTTCGGTATTGCCCGAGCGCATTAGTGAGATTCTGAAAGCCAAAGGACTCACCCAAAAGGATTTCGCCCGATTACTCAACAAGCGAGACTCAGAAATCTCCAAATGGCTAAGAAGCAGACATAACTTCACGACTCAAACCATTGCTCGTATAGAAACAGCTCTAGATAGTAAACTCCTCAGCATAGCCCAATCAATGGGCTATGCTTATTTGTAGTATCTGCACAACCATTCATTTATATCGTCTTTGTTCTGTAATTGTAGTAGGTCGTTTTCTTCATTTTCAGTGAAATATGGTATTCCAAAATTCTTGATATTTGCCCCATTCAGAGAATAATATCCAGAAGAATAGGGCTTGCTATTTGCTACTACATAATTCCAAAAAATCCTTGACTCCAAAATTTTCTGCAATACTTTCATCTTTCTTTCATCGTCGCCCACGAAAGCCATACCATTATAAAGCCACAGGTTAGGATCATTTACGATAACACAACGCAGAGGCTTGTTTGCGATTTTAGGAAAAAACATTTTTACTGCGGGCATAATCAAAGATTGCGTTCTTCCATATTCATACCATACAGGATAATCTCTTCCCTTGCCTTTGTCACGCCCTGCTAATACTTCCTTTTGTGAAGCCAAATAAGCGAAAGCCATAGGGAAATTTCTACGCATATGATTCTCGTCAATCAAAACAGCTTTTCCATCCTGTATCTGATAGGGAAATATAACCTTATGCTTTATATCATCCAAGCTTTTGTCAGAATTCAGTTTGTTGGAATTGATAATGTCCTTACATATCTCCCTTTCTATTGAATATACGGCATCACTTGTTTCTAAATAGAAGAAATCATCATCTTCTCTTATAGGAGAAAATATATAAGTCTTGTTACTTAATGTTGCGATACCATGTCGAGACTGACAATATTTAGCCAACGGAATCCCAACTGATTCTATGGTGTTTGAAATTTTATATTCATTGAGATTCCAACCTTTATCAGCATCCAACATCGAATATTGGATAGCTGAGAATTTGACCTGTTTCTTTAATTCTGCTTTCTCATCACAATAATAATGAAGCATACCTGTTTGCGTTTTCCTTAGGAAAAACAAGCAAGTGTAAGTGCTTTTTCCCTGAAATATCTGATGTCCTCTGAAATCAATGATTTTTATCTCAAAACTATTATCCATAAAAAACTTTCTGAGTTCACGAGCATTCAAACTCTTAAGAAAAGTATTCATGGTAATATATCCCAGCACACCATCATTCTTTAACATTTCAGCGGCTATCTGAAAGAAAGGAATATATAAATCTGTAGAACCAGAATTGCAAACATCATACATTTTTGTCTTTTCTTTGGTTCCGTCCTCCATATTTCTTCCACAAACATAAGGAGGATTACCTACAACAACATCAAAGTTACGAAAAGAAGGATTCCATCCTTTCATGTGAAAATTTAAGGTATCTGTATTCAATAAGTTAAACTCGAAATCTTTACTTTCGCCCTCCGAGATTGCTAACAAGTTCAACAGGATTTTGCATCTTTCGATAGAAAAGGATTGTATATCGATTCCATATATATTTTCTTGATAAATATGATGATAACTTTTTCCAGTCTTCTTATGTATATATTTCGCTACATCCATAAGAAAGCCTCCACATCCGCAAGCTATGTCAGCAACTCGAATAGAAGATAAATCTTGTTGATTCCCGAAACAATTTTCCAGAATCCGTTTTCTGATTTTACTTGGCGTATAGATAGCACCAGTAACAATCCTATCTGATGGAGATATGACAAACTCAAACAATTTTATCATATCTTCCAAATCCAATTTTTCGATTTGCAACTTGTCTATATAAGCAATAACCTCCTTTAGTTCTTTATAGTCCTTATCTTCATTTTTTATGATGTATCTACTAATAAAGCTATTGTAGGTGTACACCTTATTATATATTATATATAGAGACACAAAAATCCGATTAATCAATAATGGATCTTGTGTAAGATTTCGTTTCAAAAAAGGAAATATGCGTTGCAAGTTCATTTGCCAAGTTCTTCTATTTTGTTTTTATATGCCAAGAGTAAATCTGTAAACTTATTCATAAATACAATATCATCTCGATGCTCTTCTCTTTTCATTTCTAAAGCGTTGCAAATTATCTTTAATTGCTCTATATTCCACAAATATTCATGTTGAGTCTTTCCCAATTTCAAATTATCATACATCCATTTTCCTAATTCTGTCTTGGGAATGATAGCACCATCTTCAGTCCTTTCAAACTGCTCACCATATTCCTCGGAACATGGATCCAACCATCCTTTATGGTCTATATTTGATAGATTTTCATCACCACTTGGCCATTTTGCTCTTTTGGCATTATTGCAAGAACGACATGAATATACCAAATTAGAATACTCGTTATCTTTCAGGTCTACCATTGCATCTTTAGGAACAAAGTGGTCAATCTCAAAATGTTCCTTTCTTGGCCAATCCAAATCATTACAATAGCCACATCTATGGTTAAAGTCCTCAGAAAGTTGCTGACGGTATTTTTTATAGTTCTTATATACAGGTACGTCAGTACTTCTTTTAGGACATATTTCTCGAAACAGCATATTATCTATCTATTTTATAGAATCTAATAATGTACGTGAGTTTTTGACCAATTCCGCCAAATTTTTCAACGAACTTGTTTGTAACAATTCTGCGGAAACAGGGTTCGCTTTAGAATCTATAGAATTGAGTTCCATATGAAGTTTCAAAAGCAATTGTTCTTCTTCATTGGTAAGACCTACCTCTGATTTCTGTTTGTCTTCCAACCCTCTCGCCTTATTCTCAATACTATCAACTCTACGATGATATGATTCAACAGCTTTCTTTACTTTATCTATCAAGTTTAATCGCAGATTCTCAACAGACAGGTCTTCTTTGTCATTTACCAAGAAAACATCATTCATCTTATCCAGAGCGTCCCCAACGTGAGAAGTAACCATAAACACAGGGAAAAACTTTTTATGATCTTCCAAAAATGAAACTACTTCGTCACCATTATAGGGAAGGAGACCATTTCCTGATAATAAATAATCAACAGCCAAAGCATCAAGGTGTTCTTCTTCCAGCGCATTAAGTAAATCTTCTAAAGAAGAAATCTTATCCATATCTTGAAACATGACTATCTCAAAGTCATTTTCAAATTGTCTGGCAAAAGTTGTCCTTATACCTTTGTCATCATCTAAGTATCCTAATCTAAACATTGCTATATCAAATTTTTGAAAGTTATTTTTATACCAAATCCTTCTACCTGCGGAAGAATCTGAATAGAACTATTCTTGTATTCATTTACAGTAGCCTTAGTTATGTATAATCCTAAACCGGTTCCTATCTTTTCTCCATTTTTATTGCACCTTGATGATTCAAAGGCATTGAAAATAACAGAAGGATTATTACGATATTCTTCATCTAAGCCTTTGCCTGTATCACTAACAACAATAATAATATTGTCTTCCTGCAAATTACCTTTTATAAGAATTTTCCTGTTTTGCGTTGTTCTCTTAGACTTTACAGCATAAATTGAGTTTGAAATCAAATTATTGAAAATAGTATCCAGGTCTATAATAAAAGCTTTTACTTTCATTTCATCAGTAAAGCCATATACATCAAATTCGATATTTAGCTCTTTCATAACTGTTTCCCAAGTCTCTCTAAATTTAGAGAAATAAGAATTCAAGTTTACAGTTTTTCGAGAACGTTTATCCTTGCTTATTGAATTGATAGAAAACTCCAACCAGCTTCGTACACTCTCATCATATCGCTTTTGATTTTTAATAACCTCATAAGGATTTTTATAATCCTCCAAGTCTAAGAGTTGAACTTTTTCTTGAGAGGTTACTTGATTTAGTGCATAAAGCAAATCCTCGTATCTATTCTTTGTCTGTATTGAAAGGTTTCTTAACTCATGAGAAAATGAAGTAATTATTAGACCAGTACTTGCTAAATTTCTCAATAATCTTAATTCTTCCTCTTTATCTTCTAACTCTTGCTTTACAACTGTATAACCTTGACTGATAGCATAATAGTTGGTTTCAGAATAACTACCTTCTTTTTGAGCTTTGTCTGCTTGTTTTTTTGCATCTTCTTTCGGATGATTTTTATCATACAGCAAAGACAAGTTGTACATTACTGTATTTCTATCCTTTTCCATGATGTTTATGATTCCAAGCAATACCTCCTTGAACAAGGCAAAAATTTCATTTTCTTGCAATCCCTCTCTTCCAGACTTATCCTGTAAGTAAATATTTTGTAAACGAGAGATTTCTACAGCACCAACAATTTGATTCTGGCGTATATGATAGCCTCCCATTCGCTGACCAGCACCAATTGGATTTTGTGAATACCTATCGCCTAAATGAAGCCAATCATCCCCATTTTCTCCGTAAGGACGTACTCTAAACTTATCTCGATAGATTTTTATGCCCAGATTTTTTCTTAGCCATAGTCTTCTATGGGTTGGTAAAAAATGGCGATAAGGATATTTTGCATCCGACTTTTCACTACTGATATCAGATTTTGAACTTTTTACGAAATAAAAATTAAATTGAAAAGCTCCAAGTTTAGAACTATATTCCGTCAACAATTTGGATTTTTGCAATCCGTCAAGTCCCTCTAAAGGCATTTCAAGGTGATATGATTCTTTTTCAAAATCCTCTAAACGATATGGAAACTGCTTCATAGCTTCTTGGTTGAACAGTCCTCGATATTCTGATTGCAATGCATTTATATCCAATTCATTCCGTTGAACATCAACCTTTAAGATATTATCTTCATACTTTGCGGACACCTTATAATCAAAATCTTCATATTGTTTTGCCGTAATTTTTCCATATTCATTACTTCCACTTACGTACAAATATTGTTGAAATGCAGGAATATTAAACGGAGGAACCAAATCTTGAAGAGAACTGTTCAAGTGTTTGATGGATTCTTCTCCCCACTTATCTGCCAGATTCGATATCCTCAAAATAGTTCCAGAATAAAATTTAGGCAAAGATACATTGAAACGTTTTGCCAATTCAGATAAACTGCATCGGATTTCTTCCAAGGAAACCACTTCCAAATCAGCCATGATTTCATTTATTCTTTTCCCTGGAGCATTAAAATCATTCCAATCCACCTTCCATGCATAAGCATCCTCTCCATTTTTATGAGTGTACATAACAGCTTGGCTACCCAACCTGTTCAAAGCAAATCTTCCAATGCCTTTGGCACCAGACTTTATTCTTCCGTTTGCCGTTTGCACATTCTGCTGTTTATCATCAGTGCCTATCTGCATCCAACAATTCTGTATTGTCGAGATATCCATACCACATCCATAATCAATAATATAGATGTCCATTATTTGTTCATCTGTACCATCAAACAGTATATAGCAATAAGCAGAATCAGCATCATAGGTGTTTTTTACCAATTCTATAATAGCTCCTTCTGGATTGGAAAAATTCTCCGAACCTATTAACATTGCTGTTCTGGCTGAAGCTGTAAAAGGTATTTTCATATCAATGTCATTTAATTATTATTTCATCAATTGTCTCATTACATCTTGCTTCATTATCGTCAAAGGACGCTTGAATACATCCTTGGCATCAGCATAAGTTCCCAAGATAAACCTATTTATGTCGAAACCATCTTGGAACAAATCCTTGAATCCATCTTTCAAGGCAGCAATCCCCGAAGAAGAATATATATAGAGTCTCCACAGCAATTCTCTTATTTCTTCAGAATGCTCCTTATATATGGCATCTATAGCAAACCTTTTGTTAAACTCTTCTGCAAGAGTTCCGCCATCCCTATCTTTCAGCTCAACATGTAAACCACCACAAACATGACGAAGTTGAAATTTTAGCAAGTCATCCGTAGGAAGTTCAAAATAAAGCGGTTCCAAATCATCACCATTCTTGGCATAAAGAGTAAAATCTAGCGGATATTTACTTTTATGTTTGTTACAAGAAGAACAACAAGGAATCAAGTTGTAGAAATTCGTACAAAGATATGGATAGAAACTTTTTGGCAAATTATGATCCAACTCATAATTCGCCCTCAATATTGCAGGACGAGGCTGTGGCTTTCTCCCTCTTCTTTTACCACGTTTTTTTATCATGGCAGGAGTCAATGCCGGTTCAGTTTCTGCTGTTATAGCAAATTGGGCATTACAATATACACAAGTCTTAATACCAAGAGTATCATTGCGCATATAATCGGGAAATATATTTTCCCTTACTCCCTTATAATCCATCGCCTTGACAATTAGGTCTGCAAAAGAGAAAGAATCTGCTTTGGCTATTTTTACAGCCGCATTTAAATATTCTGGCTTCAAGACGAGTTCCATTCGATGGATAACACCATCATATTGCCAAGGCAACAACTTATTAATACTTGAATATAAATCAATTATAGTCTGTATGTATTCTGCATATTGAGGTAATTCCGTTGCGGAGAAAATTCTTTTCCTATTGCCTTTGGAATTGGATTGTTTAGCTGAGAATACAATTTTTGTTGTATTTTTCTTCATTGCTTCCTTTAAATCTTTCAGACTATTCAAAGGCTTTGCACTGAGATTTTTACCTATTTCCAAGCCCTTGGCATATTTCTCTGCCACCAATTTGATTTCTTCATTTACAACAATTCTTCTCATGACTTATCTCTTTTCAATCTTTCAAGTTCTTGTTCCAGCCAAGAACGATAGGTATATTTGTCCTTCATCTGCTTCTTGGCAAGAAGTTGTCTAAGTTGAGAGGCCACAACTTCATCGCCCAACGTATCGATAAATTTTGTTGCAAGCTCGATGTTCCACTCAATCGTCTCCGTATCGTCTGACCGTAAGAAACGTATAAGAGATTGAATTTTCCTTTGAATATTTTCTCCCATAAATCCGTTTTCCAAGAAGAAACTTTGATGCAGAATGTCATTTACATTAGCTCCTAATGTATTCACAAACGAATCTGTATTGGTTACAGCTTCACCATCTTTCAGATAAAGTATATTGCTTTTCGGAACATCACTTAATATAAAAGGAGAATGAGTAACCAGCAATATATTGATTGATTTTATAGGATAGCCGATCTTAAGCCATGATAATCTGTCAAGCAAGTCTGCAATAAAAGTCCTTTGATATTCAGGGTGACTGTACAGTTCAACCTCATCCAATGCCAAATTGACATGTTTGTAAGACACGCGACAAGCATCATCTTCCACGCTTTCCAAGTTTTGAACGTGATACATTATAGCGCTTAAAGAGTACATCAACTGTCGCTCACCACTACTCATACTCGTAAATGAAAATTTATCACCCTGTCTTAAACCAGCCAAAATCTCTTCCGTTTCTTTTTCAAACAAAACATCGATATCATAAAACGAAGGTGGTAACAGTTCAAATGCTTCCCGATAAGAAGATATGATATTATTATTGTGAATGTTCACAAGATTGATTTCGTGAATACCAGAGCCTCGCTCATATATGCTATGCTTGACAAACTCCATGCATTGCCTCAATTTATATGTTATATGAGATTGGTCTTCTGTGACTTTTTCTAAATACATATCAATCCTGTCTGGAAGCAATTCACGTTTGAAATCCGCATAAGTAAGTCCTATTTTCAAGGTTTTATATGCCATATAGCTGACGACATCATTATATAGTTCATCACCCAAATATGATCTACCTTGTATTGAAGACTCATAAGCTTTTTTAAACTCATGATAAAAGAATTTCATCTCTCTAAAGTTTTTCCACCTCTTAATCTTTTCATCAAGCGAATTTTCGTACTCTGGGTGTAACCGGTAGCGCAACCTAACCGCCCTATAGCCAGGAATAAAATTTTTACCCTTGGAATCAAAATAAAGTGCTAAGGCAGATAGTCGTTGCAAGGCAAGACCATTTTCTTTGTTGATGTCAATATTTCCATCATGTCTGAAAGGATTCAAAGACATCGGTGTCAGATACGCATCATTCTTGTGAAATAGTCCATTTATCCAATATCCATTAACTGACTTGTCTTCTGGATTTTGATAATCCTGCTTATTAAAGCTATACAGACTATAGTTAAGTGCTATGGTATAAAAGAAAAAATCATGCAATATCTTTCTTACATTTACTCCCTCGCAACTAACAAATTGTCCGTCGGCATATAAATCAGTATTGATATTTTCGCAACGAATCTCGTATATTCTACCATCCAGTTCATAAAACAAACTGGCATAAACACCTTTAGCACCATAAAGTCTTACGCCATATTGTTTTACAGTCTCTCGTAGATGACTGAATGCAAAATTATTGATGATGGCATACATGAGATCCAACAAAGAAGACTTACCAGAACCGTTTTTTCCTACTATACACGAGATTGAGACTTTTATCTTAGAGGTGCTTCTCACCTGATAAAGTCCATCCATCGTTTCGTCAAGGCTGTCCATAACATTCTGTTTTTGAATTGGATAAGCAATGCCTCGACAGAAAGGATACCATTCATCTTTAAGTGATTTACGAATAAAAGGATGAATATTTTTTTGATCTATATGTATTCCTATTAATCTCATATCTCTTTTATTTTTTAAGTAAAAAGAACAACTATCCCCTAAACAAACTCATTAAAGGGTGATAGAGGTGCTTTTCCCAATATTCATCACTCTTTCAGCCCCTCCCGACACCAGAAGAGTTTTCTTTTGTTGCAGCATACCCTCCAATCACCCAATAACATACCAACGGTACGAGAAATGCAATCGCCATACTCCCCTTTGTACCCGCTTTCCTCAATGCCAAAGAGAATATGGTCGTAAACATGATGCTCTCTTCCTGATACAGTGTGAAGGTTTCTTTCGTTCTAAATACTTCCATTTTACAATTCAGTCATTCTCCTTTCTCACCAATATACCTCCAGAATACCTTTATCTTCTCTGGTGTTTCCGTCAGTGAAAGACTCTTGGTAATCACGAAGTAGATGAATCTGAACTTATATACTATCCAGTACAACACCATAGCCAGACACAACTTGCCAAACAGCGATGCAAACAGGAAAGCGATATTTATTTTCTCAAACTGATAATCCGTTTCCGTCAAGAAGAAATGCAAGAGTGTACTGTCATAAGTCTGACTTTTGAAGAAGCTTGAACCATCAGCCAACATCGTTAGCGGCCCGAACATCTGCGAAATGGCATAGAAGTACACCATGAGGTTCAGCAGAATAGGAATCTGTAAATAGAAACTGTTCAACTTTCCAAGAAGGATGACAAACGCAAAGGTCGCAAAAGTACCCAAGGCAAGATTCACCACCATCATATACCCATAGGCAATTATCGGCTTAGATACCGAGAAACTGTAGATAAACAAGGCTCCGATAATGCAAATACAGACTATCAAGAACAGGCCTCCATATCTCAATTCATTCGGGTTCGCCTCTTCACGTTTCTGCCTATATACGGTTACATTGTTCAATATGAGATAGAGAACAAACAACAGTATGCTTGTAGTGAAGTCAATGAGACATTTGAATGCGTAATGCAACTGGATGCCGGTGAAATGGCAGGAGTCTGGCAATAGCCTATCCATGCTTTCCACACCATAGTACAATATCCACAGTACCCAGATTCCAATCCAGCATTTGTAGAATTGTTGCACAGTATCACTCACCACCGTAAAATGTTCCGTCAATGGCGATTCCTCTTCATTTCTGATATGGCATTCCTTTTGGAAATACCTGATTAACATCTGCTCCTTGTCCTTCAACTGTCGTAATATCATCGTTCTATTCGACATGATGAAGTAGAGGGAGATAATCAGAAACACAAACTGGGAGAAGTACAAAACCGTTACTATCCCATGATTGTTCAACCTAATCTGCAGCAACGGACTCACCAATGGGATTACGACGCTCAGCATTGGACACAATATCGTTCCGGTAATCGAGACTCGTTCATCTTTCAGCCACGACCATATACTATTGTCTATCTTTCTCATATCTGTTTATTTCTCGTTGTTCATAAATGCGTTCACGTCCATGTCCTCCAATTCCACGATGTTGGATTGGAAGTCAAACGTTCTTACGTCCTTACTGTCAAAATTCTCTACACATCTAAACAGCTTGTAGATGTTCTTCACCTTGCCGCAATACATCTTGCTTGGTGTATTGGAGTACCCGGCAAACTTCTCCACGAATACCAAGGGATGTCCATCTTCATCTTTCTTGGTCAGTACCACGTTGTCTGCCAAAGCACGCAATGCTGGCAGCATCCCTGCATTGCGGTCGCAAAGCACATAGAGTATGATGTCATGCACCCTGCACATTTCCGCCAAAGCTGCGAGGAATAGTCCTCCTGCCTTTTTGAGCTGAGGAAAACAGAAATCGAGTATCTGCATATCGTCAATCACAATCCTGCGAATACGCTTTTTCAAACTGCCATCGTATGTCACCTCTATCTGTTTCTCCAGGTAATACAGAAACTCTTCTGCGGTGATATTACCCATACAGATGTTCATGAAGTGGATATACTTATAGCAATTGTTGCATTCTTGATACATGTCGCCTCGCAATGGTCTTGCAGGACAAGTCAATCGTCTTCTTATCATCGACTCCTCCTTGTTCATCAAGATAATGAGCGTATGGTCTTTCGTTGCAGCAGAACCAAAGATACCCCCGAATGTCAAGAATCGCTTATAGGTGTTGGCTTCTCCTATCACAGCTGTCACAAACCCTGCATTACCATACATATACTCATTCTCCCAGAACTCACTTTCTTCACCCGACTTGTGCAACAGGTTGTTCAATGGATTCAGGGGCATGAAAATCTTGTTCAGTAAGTCTATTGACACCAACTGCATATAGTTCTTTGGGTAGATGGATCGGAAATGGTCGTTCTCTTTCTTGTCCAATTCCTTTTCATAGTCTTCATACATGTTGTCAGAAGTGTCCTGATAGTATTTCTGACGTTTTTGATACTGCTGATAAGTCTCGTTCAGCACGCTGGCATGGGTATATACCAAGGAATTTTGCAGATACCGTCTTTCCACGATATACAACGATAGACGAGGATATACCTCAATGCCATAGTCCCTTTTCTTATATTGGTGCAGACCTGGCATAAAATCCTGCAAGTCGCTTTTTGTGATTTGCAAGGTCTTGAAAAGAAAATTGCCTTCCAAACGTGATGATAGATTGATGATGATGTTGGCTCTATGCTCGGGTATCTCAACCTTTGAGTCAACAACAAGCATACCAATCTTCGCACTTTCCAACTGGTCAAAGATATGGTTAATATCATTCGATGCAACATTTTTCTTGTCGGAAATGTCTATTGCTAATAACTCCTTATCTGTAATTTCATTTTCAATCAAAGGTTTGCTATGTTCATATCCGATGGGGTGAAAAGGTATGGTGTATTGTCCGGTATATGTATGCAGTCTATTCGAATCAATGTCACATCTACTATAAGTTGTAAGATTCACCAAATCCGTTTTTCTTTCATAGATAAGGTTGTACTTTGTATCATTATCCTCAACCTTGAAGTGTAGTGAATTGGTTCGATTGTTATAATACACAATGCCATCACCAATCAGCGAATCCACTTTATCCTCTATGGCAATAAAGGGTATATTATGATAGGGTGTAATCGGTTTACATTTAATATCTTTGCAATCAAACAGCAGGTTGGCATATTTGTTGGAACTCAACACCACACCATTGTCCTTGGATGCCTTCTTCCGAATTATCTCTTGGATGCCCGATGAAATGAAATAGTCCAAGAATAGTTCTTGCAACATTCCTGTTTTGTAGTATGTAGAATACATGACAGGCTGATTGACAATGCCTTTAAATTTGGTATATTCATCTTTGATGCTTTCTATAGACTGAGCCAATCCATACAAGATTTGCATGCCAAGCAAAGTCTTGTCATTTTCCTCCACGTCACCTTTGATGACGATAAGTATATTATTATCGCCATCTACGGTATTAACGTTGATACCATCATAGAGGAGTTTGTCAAGCCCTCTAATGCCAGTCGCCAACTTGGGTAGGCATTCTTTGTTTGTATTATTTTTATCTGTCATAATTCTCATATATTATAAAACGGGCTACTAAGCTCCATCACCGAAAAGTAGCTCAAAAAAATGGGAGAGGGAGCCGTTCGCCCGTAGATCTATTATTCCTTGTTCTTCATCCGCCAGAAGAAATGCCATGTTCTGAAGATTGGCTCACTTAGAGCCTCTGCAGGATAAAATCGCACGAAGTGCATATTTCTCCATATCTTCAGGAAATACTTCTTTGCCATGCCTTGTTGTGTAAAATGCCCATATTTGGTGAAGTGTTGTCCGAAGTTGCCACCATTCAAAATCTCTTCTAACAACAACTTTCCTCTCTTTTCATCCATCGGAGCTATTATCTTTTCTTCTGATAGTCCCAATGCCTCATGCAGCACATACATCACCGCCCTTGCAAACTTCCACAATCCAAGAAGTTTCAATTCCTTCTGTACTGTATCTCTAATCACTAATAACTCATCATTATTCACTACATAGTAATAATCAATGATTTGTCTCATTCCAATTCCTTCATCGAAGAAATGATGATATAAATGCGTCAGCTGATAAATCACATTAAATGCCGTCGTTGGTATAGCTATTTCTCCAATACCATCTGGCAGGCTAACAACATTTGAGCATTGCAAATCCGCATTCCGTTTGAACCACTTCTGCAAGCGTACATTATAGATAGGATTATTCATTATACCAGGGAAGAAATGCAGCTCCACTGGCACGCCGTCCAAAGAAGTTTCCAAATGATGGTATCTTATACCATCACCAATTTTAAAATGCTTTTTGGCATATTCCGTTATCTGTTCTCGGCTTGCATTCACCCATACATCAATATCCCCAGGATTACGGGAATACACATTCGGATACATCAATGCATTCCCTTGTCCTTTCAATATGCAGCATCGCAATTCTTCTTCTCTAAGCAAGGAATAGATTTTGCTTGCAACCACATTCACCTTCATGTTCTGTCGGCGAATTTGTTGTGCCGCTCCCATCCAAGTCATCAGCAAGTTCTTTCCAATCGGATTCTGCTCCAAGCCATAGGGATATTCATTTCCTAGTCTCTCGATGCCTTCAATACAAGCTCCCAGTATCGCTTGCTTAGAAGCAAAATCATACAGTAATTGCCAGTCCATTCTAGCAACCACTTTGTTCATGTCAATCTTTGCCCCCAGGCAATACTTCAGGAAATCGAAAATATCATTCATATATCTAAGACCTACTTATCATTTTCAGTAAGCTCCTCAAACATTTTAACATGTTGATCTACAACTCTTGAAATATCATAGTTCTCTATCACTTTCTTTAAAGCCTTAGATCTCATTTCGGCGGTCTCCTTTGGATGGCGATACAACCAGAGCACCTTTTCTGCGGCATCTTTCGGATTATCCATTTCCACCAACAAACCATCAACACCATCATCTACCAATGTAGGGATAGCATCAATCTTTGTGGCAACAACATTCTTTTCAGCAGCCATATACTCAACAACTGCCAAACCGAATCCTTCCCACCTTGATAAGAGCATCGCCACATCAAATACTTTCAAGTAGCTATATGGCTCATCAGTCCAACCGGTTACAACAAGTTCCAAACCGTTCTCCTTGGCAAAAGCCTTGACTTCTTCCTCTTCTTCACCACTTCCCACAATAATGAAAGCAGAGTTAGGAATCTCATCATGAATCAACTTTGCTGCACGGATAAAAACGTCGGGAGCTTTCTGAGGAGACAGTCTTCCTATCATGCCCACTACAAAAGCATCATCTGCTATACCTAATTCCTTACGAGATTTCGCCACCGCATTCCTTACCGCATTCACATCAATGCCATTGGGAATTAATGCTAACTTATCTTCACGAGCAATGTGTTCACGCTCTGCCGAAGCCTTTTCCGCCTTAGAGATACAAACAATCTTGTCCGTGCAAGGAGATAATATTTTCTCTAAGCACAGATATATCATACTTTTCAATTTCATCTGATTAAAATTTACTTGATGTTAAAAGCCCAACCATGAGGATTGTAAACAACCTTACAATGCAAGCCTATGGCTGCCATACGTCCTAAGCCACCAGCAAAACTGCTATGACAATACAGGATGTCAGGATTAACCTTTTTGATTTCACGGCGAATGGCTCTGACTTTTTTGATAACTCGCAAAGGAGAGAATGATTGCGTAAGATCCATTTGCTGAACACCATCCACAATCTTGCTATACAAACTTTCATCATAATTGAGAGAACAGATGAAATACTGTTTAATTCCCTTTTTCTCCAACCGTGGCAAGAGCATCTGGAGATAACGCTCTACACCTCCTGCACATTCTGCGATATGTAAAATTCTCATATATTTATTTTTATCTAAATAATTCTCTTGCTAATTTCTCCAACTTTGTAAACTTATATAGGCTATAAACAAGTGTAATAACACATAAAACCGTTAGTATATTCATAACCCACACTGGTACAAAGTATCTTAATAGAAGTATTATCAATAATGTAAACAGGCATAATCCTATTATACTATAGGTTGTCTTTTGAAAGTATTTTTCTTGCTTACACCAATATTCATATTCATAAGGAACATGTTGTATAGGCTGATAAATTTCAGCAAAAAATGTCCCAGAGACATCACTAATAAGGCTCAAGGAAAACACTTGCTTATTATACTTCAGAGGAAACACTTCCTTAAGGCATTCCCTACCCAGTGTGCAAAATTATTCAGCCTTCCTCGTATCATACGAACAGTAATCTATCATATAATTCTGTTTTCTATCCCAATAATACCAAACATTATTGATGTCATTACAAATGTTTTCCAACTGTTTTGCAGTAAACTTTGACGCAGGATAATCTTGCCCAGACATAATGCACGGATAAGCATAATGTCCCAGTTTATCCATCAAGTCATTGAATTTGAAAACGTATTCGCCTTCATCCTTCTTTGTACCTTTATTTATAGAAAAATAAGTAGTAGCAGAAGATAAAAACTTGAAATAGTTACTCAATCGATGCATGAAAGGTTGCATAACAAAGTGATATCTTTCAATCACAGTTGCCCCAACATGCTGATTGTCCAAGAACAAAATGATAAATCCTCCGGTTAATAAAGCCGTAATGATTGATACTATAATTGAGACTTGCTCTTCCATTGCTGCATAATATGAAGTCATCGCCTTATCAAGGCAAAACTGAATCATACCATCAATCATCATTTTATCTTTTCACTTCACCCACAATTTTCTTCACTAACATACGGAATAGCTTATAGATATCTAGCTGTAACATCATGATTCTAATATGCTTTTCCATATAATAAAATTGCTTAATACCGATGTCTTTCTTGAAATTCTTTTTACCCAAGCAACAAATTTCGAATATCAGGTATCATCTTTCGCAGTTCTTTTCTTATTTCTGCCACATCTAGAGTTTTATCACTTTGCCAAGATAACACTCTACCCCTTCGCACAAGATTTTTTCCCTTGATATAGCAAAAATCATACATGTCATTTTCATACTTCATATAAAATTCATTTACACCTTTCAATGCATAATTATATGGAGCATAAAGTTCTGCTAATTGTAAATCAGAGAAGCCATACAACATCATTTCCTGTATTGCATTTAAAGATCTATCAGAAAATAAAAAGCGGTAACATACAAGTATTTTAGCCCATACTGTTTGCGTAGGAATATCATATTCCTCCTTCATCCAAGAATTTCTTATCAGATTACAAACATCCATATCTAGAAACTCCTTACATTTTCTAACCGACATCTGCATAATTGCCGATGGGACAGAGAAACATTCTTCCTTGTTACTAGACAACTGCTGAACTACTCCCAAAACCTTATCTGTTTTACATATATCCAAGAGCTTAGCTTCAACTTGCCTATGCGCCTCTTCTTTTATAGAATACGAAAATGGCTAGGTATTCAGGAACTTATTCATATCCCCCTCATAGTTCGCCTCTTTACCATAGAAATGGTGGAAGAGATGTTTGGCAATCTCGTAATCCATCACAAGGATTATCTTATTAAAGCCAAACTTGTTACCATTAGGAACCTCCGAATAATAGGGATTATCAACCTGAGAGGATAAGACATTCATGATGCGGAAGAGATGAGCTGGATCTATTCTGTCCAAATCTTCAATAATCAAAACAGACATAGCCATCATCTGCTCCAAAGACTTCTGGATAAGATAAGTAAAAGCATCACATTCGCTGATACTACCCAACTTTCCATAAAATCCATTGAGGTAGTCATCTACTACATGAAGAACATCTTGTTCTTTACGTTTTTCTTCAATCGTAGAAACAAGACCCTTCAGAGCCTTATACCCTTCTTTCAAACCTTTTACAGGAATGATAGAAGCTGCAAAGTCTGCCAGCTTAAACAAAGACTCAACATTGCATACCGCATCGAATATCTTATCATACCCCTCTTTAAAGTCATAGATACGATTATCCTTTATGAGTTGAAACAGAATATCACGCTTGATATACTCAATGACATCCCGATTCTCCTCAACCACGTAGTTTACAGAATGGAGAGTGATGAAATAGTAATCATTCTTCTTTTCATCATAGCTCTTCATGTACTCATTCAGAAAATAAGACTTACCATCTCCAAACTTAGCAGAGAATATGATTCTACTCTCATTTTCAAACACCTGCTTGAAGTCTTGGATGTTTTGAGAAATATCAATTGTGTCCATAAGGTCTTTAATTTATCTTTTCATTTCACACTCTATATTCTTCAATGAATATGCTAAACTACGAATAGATAACTAACATCAATAAAAAATCCATCGGTTTATTCAGCAATACCAAAAGAAGATAAATATTTTATCGATTTCTCAACTTCCTCCAACTCCTCCGGTGTATCTATCTCATAGATACCCTTTATCTCCTTTACATGTATATCTAATTCAGGATAAATATCCAACACCATATTATCCCAATAGAGATTGGTGTAATCCTTATTGGCATACACTTCTTCCATGTGCTTGATGATTTTCTTGCAATCATCAGCTTTCCAATACGAGATTCCACTCATCAGATATCCATCACCAGCACCGATGTTTATCTTCACAAGTTTGTTGTTCTCATCCACTTCCAATCCCCATTCATTCTCGTATTTTTTCTTCTTGGCAAAATACGTAGATTGGGCAACTTCTGATGAAAGCACATTCTTATCCATATAAACATCGCCTTCCATCACATATGTGTCATGAAATCTATCCCTAACGATATACAAGGAATTGATGTTGTTACAAGAATCGTATCTGTCATTAAAGACAATATCTACACCATACTTTTCTTTCAAGAAATCCAAGGCTTCAGCCTTATATCCTGAAATCAGAGTAATATCATCAATACCTTTCTCTTTCAAGAATTGTATCTGGCGTTCCACCATAGGGATACCATTTACTTCGACCAAACATTTTGGTCGGTCATTTGTCAAAGGGCGCAGGCGTGTTCCCATGCCTGCAGCCAATATAATTGCATTCATACTTTTATTTATTTTTCTTCCTTGATACTAATGTTGCTACCGTTACGCCAGTTACAACTAAAATAGAACCTACTATAATATTCACAGATAAAGCATTGCCAACCAAAATAAAGGTAAAGACAACTGCCCAAAATGAATAAGTTACATTCAAGCACAATGCCTTTGCTGCACCAATCAAGTCTATGGCGGTGTACCAACAGAAGAATGAACTCATACCAATGAGAGCGGTAAAGAGTAAAGTGAGCCAACAAGCTGTATCACCGAAAACAGCCATGGTTCCTGTAACCATATCTCCATACCCTCCTACCATAATTGGTGCAACTATCAATATGTAACTAACACCCGATGTCAACTCTCTAATAAGCAAAGCCATCTGAGGATCCACATTTCCTGCCTTCATGCCATAGCCGCATACAACACCTTCAGTCGCCCAACCAATAGCAGCAACCGCTGCCAGCATAATACCACCGATAATATTCACATTTGTATCGCTCTCTGGAGTATAACCGATGTAGATGATACCCAAAATACATATCAGAAGCCCTAACCATCCACGCAAACGAACTTTCTCTTTAAGAATAATCATAGCCATGGCAGAGCCCAAGAGCGGATAACAGGCTGTTACAGTAGCAGTAAGTGCCGCACCACCCTTAGCTATCGCCAGCATATAAAAAGTCATGGCAAGCGGACCTCCAAACAAGGCACCCAATGCACAATACAATCCATCTTTCGATTTAATAGCAGGCCAAAAATCTTTCAATCGCCCCTTGTAGCCCATGATGATAAGCATCCATAATGCAGCAAAGGCATCATGAAGCATACTACAGATAAAAGTTCCTCCTACAAGAAGAATCGGATTTTCTACAAAAGGGGACATAGCCATTGCAACACCTATAAGTACGGTATCCAATCCCCATGTCATACCAGAGAAAACTCCCGTGGTATAACCTTTGCGCATCAACGCCGATGTATTTGCTTTCATTATAAATCTATTTTCTTTAAGTTTTCTATTGCTCGTGTATATCTATCCATACCATAAGTACCGAAATCATCTCCCTGTGCTTCCTTGATGCAAGTCCATACAGCCCACAGATAATCCATCAATATCTGATATACCAATATTTTCTTTCTGGCATTCTCAGGTTCATTGCCATCGAAATAATGGCTGAGAAAATAATCCTTGCTTTCATCAGTAAAATTACTTTCCAAGAATAAGGCAGCAATATCCCACATAGGATCGTTCATTCCTGAATATTCCCAGTCTATCAGATAGATAGTTCCATCCTCAGCCTTCAAGAAATTCTCAGCTACGAGATCATTATGACAAGGCTTTACTGATACCCCCAATTGGTTCAGATAATCTTCTAGTTGAAAGACCTTTTTTCTTATGGGTTCATAGCCTTCATACATTTTGCCTTCGGCTTTCTCTAGCAAATACTCATAGTTCAATATTTCCTTGAATACATTAAACTCATTACCAAAGCGAACATGAGAATGATGTAAAGTTCTGAAGATATTGGCTATTTTCTTCATGTTTGATGGTCGCTGAATGGTCGCCCCATTCAATGTTTCTGCGTTCTTTACAAAGTCTGCAAGTTTGATACCCGTCTCAGAGTTGAAGTATCTGATTGGAGGATTGATACCCATCTTGCAAGCTTGCAAGGAGTTTTGTTCCTCATTGCTACGCACCACCATACCTTCTGCACCAATGCCAGGTACACGAAGAACATATTCATATACGCCCTTGGTAACCTTAAAGTTCTTGTTTGACATACCGCCAATCTGACTTATCTTCACCTCATTCTCTATCTGTTCGTTCGGGAAAATAACCTTTAGGTATGAAATCAAGTTTTCGTAATCAAATGGATTTTCCTTTCTGCGAAGCTTAGGATAGATATAGTTGCGAAGCTTATTGAAATCTTCTTCACAATCTACATCTCCCCATATCAAATTGGTAAACTTGATATAAGGTCTGTCCAAAACATCAGTAGAATCAAACAGCAAGTACTCATAGTTGAGATAAGGATTATTGCTGTTTTTCCACTTGTTCATCATTCTGTCGAAAGAGTGCTTGGAAATCTTGACAATACCCAATAACTCACCCTCGAAATTACATATCTGATGACGGTCCTTGCTTATCTTGGTGATATATCCACTGCGAGTTTCAACAAAGGCCTCGTCCCCACTACCAGACTCTTCTGTAATGGCAAAACAATTTTCGTTTTTTGTCTCAGAAAGTTCTTTCAGTACCTTATATTCATAGAATGTATCGCCCTCTACCAACAGGAAATCATCCTTGATATAAGGTGCTGCCATAGCAAGTGAACCCATTGAAGAAGTAAACTTAAAGTCTGGATTCAATACCAGACGTACTGTCTCTGATGCGTATCGCTGATACAGTTGAGCTTGCCCCCCTACTACTAAGAGAATATTGTCATAGTTGAGAGCTGTCAAAGCCTCGATGGTTCTATCTATCAAACAAGAATTCTCGTAATAAGGTTTCAAAGGATAAGGTATTTCTGTATCCTTATCCTTCCTGGCCGATAAAATAACCGCTGTTTTCATTAAAGTCCGAAATAAAGTGACATCGTAAAATATGATTTATTATTGTAAGGATTCAGTACATAACTGGCACTGACTGGTAGCTTGAAGTTACCAAACTTGAATGCCGTACTATACTTGGCATTGATATTAACCACATTGAATCCACTTTCGTTGTTAGTATAAAAGCCCTTGTTCAAATTGGCTCCTACACATAAAGCGATATTATTGTCTTCAGTAAAGGAGTGGGTGTAACCAACCTCAGCATACGAAGAATACATCTGCTTTCCATCAGTATTCTTGTCCGCTCCAAAAATATAGGTAGATACTGTTACCCACAAAGGAACCTTTGTTCCTGCCCATGTGGCGTAAGCCTCAACCCAATGTCCTGTCTCGCGATTGCTCAACTTGAAGTACTGGTCTTTTTCACCAACGGAAGAAGGATAATAGTAATCAGACACACCAACAGTAAACTCACTGGCAGTATAAGATACACCTAAATCAACTTCCTGATGACTACCATCAATGGCATAACCGCCCATAGCAAATGCATTGAATCCATGCGTATTATAGCCAATCATTGGAAATAGCGTAGGGGCTGTTCCATATTCTATACCTCTCCACATATATTTTGTGGACAATTCTAAACTCGCAGAAAAAGGAGATTCCTTCAAGCTCTCCTCTGCATTTGCAGCCATCGCTGTTAAAAGCAACAGCATTAACAGTTTAACTCTGTTGAAAATCATTTTATGTCTTTTAAATGAACTTTTTAGTTTTCAATTCCCTAAATGCTGCAATTAGCTTATCATAATCAGCAGTCGTCAGTGCTCCAATATGTCCAACACGGAAGATGGTGTCTTTCATGTCACCACCATTTGGACAAATCCACATTCCATACTCATCCTTTATTTTCAAGAAGATATCATAAGCAGAAGCAGTTGTTGGATGAAGCGGTGTAACTGCATTCGAAAGTGATTCTGAGACAATTTCAAAAGGCAATCCCTTTATTTTATCTCGGAAGTAAGTTGCCAAAGCACCGATTCTAGCAATTTCTCCCTCTACGCCACCATTTGCATCTATCTCTTTCAAACGAGCATTAATCTGACGAAGAATACCAACAGCTGGAGTCCAAGGAGTCTGACCACGCTCCATATTCTTCAATGCTATCTGCAAATCAAAGTATTGACATACACACTTGGTGTTGTTAACTCGACTAATTGCATTTGGAGAAAGAACCATTACAGAAATTCCAGGAGGGCATGCTAAAGCTTTCTGGCTACCAGTAATCATAATATCAGCCCCCAATTCCTTCATATCAAAAGGATCAGCTAAGAATGTACTGATACAATCAACAATCAAAAACAGATTATTTCGCTTACAGAAATTGCTAATCAAATTAATATCATAGTGAACACCCGTTGAGGTCTCATGCTTATTAACCAAGAATGCCGTATATCCTTGTCCCTCATATGGAGCAAGATGCTCAGCTTTTAACGCCTTACCATGTTCTAGCTTGATTTCCGTATAAGGAACATGATGAAGTTCTAGCAATTCAACAAAACGATGACCAAAACTACCACCATTCACAACCAAAGCCTTATCATTTGGTGTAAGAGTATTCATGATAGCTGTCTCCATCGCTCCAGAACCTGAAGAAGTCAAAAATACGACTTTAGAATCATCAGAAGCTTTTGCAAACTTTTTAATGAGTCTCTCGTTCTCAAACATAACATCAGAAAATTCCGATGTTCTAAAATAAGGTACTTGTTCTGCACCAATAGCTCGTACAGCATCACTAGACTGCACTGGGCCTACAGTAAAATTAATCATGATTATCTACGTTAAATTTCAAAGAAGTTTTTACGCTCATCAAACTGTTGCATGACCTGAGCCATGCATACGCTTTCTTTCCTTCGAAGCCTAGCTGAAGAGAAACGCTTATTAATGATGCAACTTATAAATTCCTGTATCTCATAACGAAGTCCATAGCCATCCCATTTATAGAAATACTTCTTATTCTCATTCTGATCTTCATATCGAAGTTCAAAATAATCCGTTTTCCACCAAGGAGCTGGTACATAGGCATATCCCTTCGTACCAGAAACAACGAGATTACCTTCTGTTTTCACACCAATGCCCACCTTAAAAGATGCTGTAGCATTAGGATAGCGCATGACACCATGTGTATATACATCCACCTGGTTACTCATTCGACTAAATATGGTCAGGTCTTTATAGTTGATACCTAAGAGTTTGACTATAGGTAACAAAGGATAGCTACCCTCCTCATGCATAGCTCCACCAGCTTGAGCTACATCAAACTCTCTACCTTTCTTATCCAAGAGTTGAGAGCAAGATGCCTCTATATCAACTATCTCACCTATCAAGCCAGACTTTATCATCACCATCAAATGATTAAATGCAGGGCAATGAGCCGTCTTGTTCGCTTCCATCAGTATAACATTCTTTTTTTCTGCCAACTGATATAGCTCTTGTGCTTGTTCCCTGTTTAAGACTAATGGTGTTTCACAAAGAACATGCTTACCAACCTCCAAGGATTTCTTGATATATTCATAATGACTAAGATGTGGAGTTGCTATATAGACAGCATCTACAGCATCGTAAAACTTATCCAGATCAGCATAAGCCCAAATGCTCTCATTATCCTTTGACATAGTTACAACTGCATCCTTATTTATATCATAAGCAGCGCAAACATTCACACCATTTACAAAGGAAGCCTCTGCAGGAAATCTTTTGGCAATTCGACCACAACCTATGATTCCGATGTTAACGGTCTCTTGGCTCTCATTTCGGAGCATTGTAGATGAGATGCCTTGCGTTCTTGGCAGATAAACCACTTGGCAGAATTCATTCAAGTAGTCAAACTTACCCTCCCAGTCTGAACCTATAGCAAAAATATCAACATCGTATTTTTGGATATCATCAATCTTCTGACCAACATAATCCTCTATAATAATCTTGTCGGCATAGCCCGTGGCTTTCACAGCCTCTACACGTTCCAAGACATTATTACGGACATTCAATTTACCTCGATCTCGGTCAAAATTATCATTGGTAACACCAACAATCAGATAATCACCAAGTTCCTTTGCTCGCTTGAGAAGATTAATATGACCTTGATGCAAAAGATCATATGTCCCATATGTTATAACTTTCTTCATAGAGAAAATCACATTTTATCTTCATTCTCTTTAGCCAACTTGATGGCTTTTCTACAATATTTCAGAGTCATTACAACAAATGAGCCCCCATAATAGCAGAAACAATAAAAAACGATAATATCCAGTGCATTAAAAATCGCAGCCAACAATATGAATATAGCTAAATAGCCTCCTATTCCCAACCATTCTTCAAGTCTCACTAAAAGACTGGTGGTAGCATTTTCATCTATTCTTTGATCATATTCAACTTGCAAAATACCTTTATCCTGCAACTCTCGTTCACAACTTTTATATTTTTGGTAAATTAAGCGCATCATCGTATCAGATGTTGTACCCAATGCTCCCACCAAAATAATCAAAGCGCATCCAGAAGCAACAAACATACCCCCATCTGTATAAACAGAATATCCTATACATGCTCCGAGAAAACCCACTAAGATATAGCTGCTGGCCGCATCAGCGAAGGCACCAAAAGGCTGTTTTTTAACGCTTCTAGCAATATTACCATCTACCGTATCGGAAAGATACCATAAGTTTACAAGAATAGCACCTGCAATATGCCACCAATAACCTGGTACAATAAAACAAATACAAGCAGCAAATGCAATAAAAATCGAAAAATACGAAACTGTATTTGCTGAAATACCTCTATTAGCACACCATGCCGAAATATAAAAAGAAATTGGTCTAAAAAAATAACGGCACAAATGTACATCCTTCTTTCTTTTCCACTCAGGCATATCTTTCCATAACTCACGCCCTGTGTAATGATCTTTTTTTTCTAACATAAAATGAAACTTTAAGTTATTTATTTTCCAGTTGTTTTCTACGCAGCCATCCTAATAAAGCCAACAAGCGATATTGCTTATGCTTTACTAATGATAAAATTACCTTTCTTTGTTTATTTAACCCTATTCGAGGAGCAGAAGCCATAGCTTCCTTGACTAAAGGTTCATTCATAAACGCCTCAAATTCGGCTACCTTTATTCCATGTTTCTTATTATAATAAGGATTAAAATAGCCTGTAATTGCTGTAGTACAGATGACATATAACATTCTATTCAACACGCCAACATGTAAATCTAATGGATTACTACTACTCTTAACATAGTTATCAATCCACTCCATACATCTAACTATCAAAATATTATTTTTCACACTAGCAGTATGCGAAATAGAGCTACCATTATAACGATAATGAAGAAGAGGTTCATTAATATAACATGCACTTTTGAGATGTTCAAATAACTGTATATTAAAGACAAATCCTTCAGCACCTTGCTTTAATTCATCTACATGGCGAATATTATATTTTCTCAAATAGTCTAATCTCATCAACTTTTGAAAAGCCATAGCTATTTCTCCATTGAAATCTAAAACACGAGCTTGCAGTTTCTTACAGTCTTGTGCAGTGAAGACCCTTGTCCCCACATCATCCTTAAAAGAATGAACAACATCTTGAGAATTTGGATTGTTGAAATATTCATCAAACATGACTAATTCTACATCGTTTTTCAGCATTGCCTGCAGCGCTTTCTCGCAGCAATCAGGTTCTAGCCAATCATCACTATCTACAAACATCATTGCAAAACCTGTTGCCGCATCTTGTCCAGTATTACGGGCTGCGGCTAAACCGCTATTTTTCTTATGAAAGACTTTGATGCGGTCATCTTTCTTAGCATACTCATCGCAGATTTCTCCACATCTATCCGGTGAGCCATCATCCACCAAGAGAATCTCTAAGTTTCTATATGTCTGAGCCAATATGCTTTCTATACATTTTGGCAGATATTGCTCCACGTTATAACATGGAACAATAATGCTAATTAAAGGTTGATTATTCATTATTATTTTCTTTAAAAATCAATTTTCAGCATTTGTTACATTCACTTAATCATTCTTTGATCTTATATGATAATGCAATAGTATAGTACCATATAAGCGATGCTTAAACAAGAAATAAAGCAAACCGTACTTGCGTGATATAGAAAAAAACGGAGTATCAGTTACCATATACTAAAAATTTATGACCTCATATGGTCGGTTATTTATAAAAGATGCACTCTCGGCAAATCCACTATGATACATATCACCTGTTACAAGAAGATAGAGCTTTTCTGCATCAGCAAGCATCATTAAATCAACAAAGCTTTTCAAATGTGTTTCAAAATGCATATCTTCCGTATAGCTCATATGAACAACCTTACCTGGTATGGTATACACATAATCAAGTTTGTCTACGACATCAAGGAATTTTCGTGAGTCACTTGTTACCAAAACTTTCCCACTTATAAGTTTTTGTTCATGTAACTCTTGGATTTTACCTATAACTTTTGAAATAAGTTGCTTTTGTTTTTGTTCTGGAAGCGTAGGGTAATTACCTTCAAAAAAATCTCCCAATAAATTTTGAAATCGAAGAGTTACAGAAATATATTTATCTCCAATTCTTTTTTTGTTTTTTAAAACAGCATCAGCTAGTGCTTTTGTTGGTTTAAATAATTTATGGAAATATTTGCTATAAATATCAGCATCATATGCATAATGCATATTTGTATAAATATGATATTCTTTATTTGAATTACATTTAATTTTATGAAGCAAATATCTATACATACAATTGGCTTCCTGACTAACAGTTCCTCCATTCTTTCGAAAAGAACAAGGCAACAAAAATGGTTCTGTTCCAACCAAACTATAATTCAAGTCTTTTGGTTGGATTCTCCAATCATACTCATTTGGTTCAAGATAATCATACAACATAAAAGGATGACAAAAATTTGCTTTGAATTTAAAGCCGTTCTTTTTGCAAAATATATAAAGAGAAATTATGCCATGCAAACAATCACCAAGTCCTCCCATTGCCCAACGTCCATCTAACATATATACTACCATAGCTGGATTTTTTGAAAGAGTTCCTTCTTTTTCATATAGAGGTTCAATGAGTTTCTTCTGTTTCATATAATATCTCAATCTAATGAGACCTAAATCATATAAAAGTTTAGCTTTTAATCCCATAAATTAATCATCTAAGAAATTTTTAAAATAATGAATAAAACTCTCAGCAACAGCCTCTTCACTATTGTTTTCTTTAACCTTCTTGCATGAAGTTTTCATTGCTTCATATCCACTCGGCGTTATTTTTGAAACTTTAAGAAGAGCTTGTTTTAGCTCTCCTGGTGGATAAAGAATTGCAGAATACTTATCAAAAGTATCTGCGAAACAGCCATAGTTTGGTGCAATAAGAGGCATACAATAATTAGCAGCGATTAATACTGGTCCCGACTGAGTTGCATCACGATAAGGAAGTATCATAAAATGATGACCTGCTACCAGATTTGGAATCTCATCGCTGCCTAAATATCTATATTGTATGTTATAATGATCCTTAGATTTAATGAGAGGAAGATAAAACTCATTCCATTCTTTGTCGTTGCCCTTACCCGCAATTGTTAAATAAATATTTGAAACACCTGATGAAATGATACTTTCAAGAGCCTTAATGAGTAAATCAAGTCCCTTGTAATGCGATATGGTTCCGAAGAACAACAACTTAACCCCTTCTCTTATATCTGGTGTAACCACTGTTGGATGCCCAAAGTCCTTACAACTCATCCCCAAATTTTCCACTTCTTTTCCATACATTTTTTCATATAAGTCTTTTTGATTCTTTGAAAAAACAACATGATGTGGAAAAATCCTTCTAACAAAACTGTTGAACATTCTTTTAACATTTGATCCGATTCCTCTTCTTGAAGAATGAGGTGCTACATCATGCAAGCCCATTATCACTTTGCGTTTCTTGTTGAACAAGAAAAAGCACGCCCAATATGGTTCTGTGTTACAGTGATAAATTAGTTTTGGCTTTATACGCAGAACAGCCTTGTATAAATGATAATAATATGCCCAATTCTTTATACTTCGAATTCTGAAAGTTCTTGTATGAATATGAAGAGCTATTCCATTGTCCTCTGAAAACTTCTTAATTGTTTCAATATTTAAAGAACTATTCTTACTTGGTTCATAAATAATAAACCAATGAACATTAAACTCTCGTGCTAAATAACCCAGAATCGTGACATCGGTCTCTGCGAGAGTTGCCACGTTGAGATATGCTAATGTTGTTTTCATATATTACTATATTTTATTTATCTCGATTATTGTAAATTAAATCTTTTGTATCCAGAAAGAATTTCGACCTGTCTGACAATTCCCCGGTTTCTTTTTCCTATAATTTTAGCTGGCACTCCACCAACAATAGTAAATGATGGCACATCTTTAGTTACAACAGCACCAGCGCAAACTACGGCACCTTCTCCTATTGTAATTCCTTTCAGTATAGTTGCGTTAGAACCAATCCAGACATGATCATTTATTTTTGTTGGCTGATGGTCTGCCCTAAAATAAGGGTCATTAACATCATGACCACCTGTTAATATCAATGAACGGAAACTAATACTAACATCATTTCCAATAGTCAATCCACCAGCAGCATCAAGAAACACATCGTTTAAAATATTACAATTGCTACCAATCACTAAGTTCTTGGGGATTCTGATATGAGTTCCAATATAAAGTCTCGTTCCTCGCCCTATCTTTACACGACATAATCGAAACAATAAATTTCGAAAATCATGTAAGGGAAGATAGGTAATTACCCTATTGATGAGAAAAGATTCAAATATACAATAAAAATACTTTATTACTTTTACCATAACCGTTAAGAATTAAATACGTCCATCCATATCTTTGCTATATTTTCAACAGAAAATTGTCTGGCTTTTGCTATACAAGCTTCACGTAAATTTTGTTTCTCACCTTCTGTTTTCTTACAAAAATCAACCACTGATTTTACATATTCATCTTCATTAAAAGGCGGTACTGTAAAACCATTTTGACCATTAATAATTAAATCAGACAATGCGGCAAAAGAATCAAAAGCAAATGGAACACACCCACATTGCATCGACTCAGCCAAAACCATAGGAAATCCTTCATAATTGCTTACCATACAAAACGCATCCGCTTTTTTATAATATTCATTTGGATTTTGAAAGCCATGAAAATAAATACGCTGGAGCTTCATATTCTTTGCCTTACTTTCATAATGTTCTCTTTCTTCTCCGCCCCCAACAATTTCCAATCGGTAATCAGGAAGTAAGGTTTGCAGTTTACTCCATATATCCAATAATGAATAAAAACGCTTCTGCCCGGTATTAATTCTTCCTACATACAAAATAGACTTATCCTTTAACTTAAACCCATTGTTTTCGACAAATTTCGAATCAAAAATTATAGGATTGGCAATTGCCATAACATTCTTATCATCAATAGAACAAAAAGACTTTAAGTCATGTCTGAACTTATCAGATAGTAATACGACTTTCATCCCATTCTTGTTTATTCTATCAAATATGCCTTTAAATCTAATTCTGTAACGTATCATTTTTGATAAATTGCTAATCCATGTACCTTTTAAAAAAGATGGTAGGAAAGACATATCTTGATACATTATTTTTGACGGAACATTGTGAATATGAAAATAGACATGTAACTGATTCTGTCGAGAAAAATAATCAAAGACCTCCAAATTTGGATAGGGACAAATTACAATATTTATCTCCTTATCATGAATAATTTCTGCCCACTTTCTTCTATACTCTTGGTCTTTCATTAGAATGTCTCCAAGATAATAGCATTCCGTATATACAGAAGATACATCATAAGCAGATTTCACATTATAAGTAGCATAAACATTACAGCCATAAGTTCGTAATGTTGGCACAAGATTATGATATACACGTTCCACACCACCTGTTGTAGGATCGATGGCATTGGAAAAAGGTATTAAAACATTAAAATTTGACATACTTATTCATGAGATTTACAAAACATTTGAATTGATTCTCTGGAGAGAATAGTTCAGCCCTATCAGAAGCAGCTTTTGACATTGCTTCTATTCTTCCCTTGTCCTTGCTAAGCATTATATAACTTTTGGCTAAGTTATCGGATAAAGAAGCATCATTGGGTACTATAATAGAGCATTTATCATCAACCATTTCCGGCATACCACCAGAATTTGTTATCACAACGGGTTTTCCACTTGTTATACCCTCCAAACAGGTAAGTGCAAATGGCTCTTCCCAAGTAGAAGGGAAAGAACAGATATCAGCAACTTGATAATACTTATACATAGCCTCATATTTCACATAGCCTGTGAATTTTACTCTGTCACCTAATCTTTCTATGATTGGTTTTAATGAGGCAATAAAAGGACTAGAGACATTGCTTGAAAAAATATGGCTACCAACTATCAATAATTTTATCTGAGGATTATCTTTGCATTTCTCGATGGCTAACAACAATTCTTTTACACCTTTGTATTCTCTCAATCTACCAGAAAACATGACAATAAAATCATTAGGAGCAAAGCCCAAATCTTTTCGAATTGCCATTTTGCTTTCATGGGTTATTTTTGTTTTGAAATACTTAAAAGGAATAGAATTATATAACAACTCTATATTATTGCTGTATTTTCCTTCTTCAGCACGAAGAACATCACAAATATATTTAGATATTCCCAAATACAAATCGGTACTTTTTGCACATAGAACACCAAATTTTCCCAATGGGCGAGTAGGAGTATTGTGAATCCTCTGTATTATTGGCAATCTTGTTTTTTCCTTTAAATAACAGGCATCAAGACTACTTCCCTCTAACAAAATCGCTGCATAGTCATTCGGGGTTTTCTTTACGTTCTTAACAATTTGTCGATGCAATGGGTAAGAATGATAATATCCTATAGTACGATTATAAACAGCATTCGCTATTTTATTAAGCGCATACTTTATTGAATATACGACACCTGATGTTTTCACAAAACAAAAAGATGTATATTTATATTTTTTCGAATGCACTACAGCCTCACTATCATATATAGAATAAACTTCAAACTGAAACTTACCAAATATTTCGTTTTCATCTATCAAGAGATTGATAAGCGTCTCAACCGCTCCTCCTTTTACGGCAGGAAGCGGTAACGTTCCATTATTTATTACAACTATTTTTTTCATAACTATATACGGTTATTAAATAAAGAACCATTCCTTGTATCAAGAAACAGCCTTGTCGAACAAACTCTGCTGAGGTAAATCCACAAGCAAAGAGGTAACCAAACCACACTGACAAATACACTTTGTCTTTGGGAAGTTTTGAAAAGAAAGCTTTAATTGGATACCAAATCATAGAAACAAGACTTAGAACACCCATCATCCAACTCATACCCAAGATACCCCAATCAAAATAATGAAGGCCAAAATCTTCGAGTCGCGCATAATAAAGAGCATAAGCACTCTTCGAGCTACGATCAGGTATTCCCGAGCCTAAAAACATCTCTAAGAAATTTTGGAAGTGTTCTTGGTAATAATAGAAGAGTGTTGTATAGCGAATATAATCCTTGTTTCCGAAGTCTTGATCACTATCTTGACGTTCCATCATAAAGCCAAAGATGTCTTGTCCAAACTGCGTAAGCGAAAACAGCCATAAAACAAGAAATAAAAAAGCAAAACCTAATAATAACTTATAGGAAAAACCATAGTTCCTCACAACCATAACATATGAAAACACCAAGACAAAAGCCAACAATGTGCGGAATCCAAAAAGGAGTATTACCACTAAACCTAAGACGAAAAAAGGTAGGTATGCCTTCTTTCCAACTAATATTTTATTTAGTGAAAGAAAAACTCCAAGACCAGCAAGACTCATTCCGACCATTCTTACACGTCTCAGCAATATTGGTAAGTTCATATTGATATGCTCATCCACCTTGACCCAAATTTCTTTTGGTAAAACCATTATTTGATAGATATAGCATATACTGAATATAAGAAACATCCAAAAAATAACTTTTTCAACCAGTTTCGGTTCTATCTTAAAATGGTGCAATACAAAAAATATACAGATTGCAGCATAAGTGCAATAGCCACTCATGGAAGATATTATGCTTTGTTGATGAAAAAGCCAACACGACACCATACTTAAAACCATACTTATCATTAATAAGGACAAAGGCTTTGTAAAAGGTGTTACATTTTTATAGTCCACCAAAAAGAAGATAAAATAGAGTGGGAAAAATATCCTCGAAAGAGGGAACAGACCAAAGAAGCCTTCACATAGATACAATGCGATAAATAACATTGGTATCAATGGGAAACTTCGATAACAACAAATTTTACTCATTGAATTTTAAAAACGTTTTTGATTGATGCAACATTTTATCTAAATTGAATGCTTTTCGAGGCAGGCAGACAAAATCCTTTGCTTTACTATGTCGAGCGATTGTAGAATTTTCAATACCTAATGTATTCATCAAATCCAAAGCACGGTAATCGCCTGGATTACCAAACATCATTGTTACGAATGGTTTTTCAAACATTACAGAAAAAGCTGTACCATGAAATGAGGTCGTAACGACCATCTTTGCATTAACAAAAGCACCAACAAACTCTTGAGGTGACAATGAGACATAACGTTCTGAATTAGGGAAGAACTCAGCTTCTGCTGTTATTTCTTTAACACAACAATGATGAGCTGCAGCCAACTCGTGTGCATAACGCAACACGTTGGCATCTCTTTTCACTTGGTAAACCAAAATATACGGTTCATCGTTAAATGGCTTAACCGAAAAGTCCTTCCATTGCTCAGGTGTCAATAGGAATATCGGATCTAAGACCTGCTCTATTTTTTTGCCTGTCAGGCTAGACAACTGTTTTTGAAATATTGATTCCCTGACAGATATGCGCTCAAAGTTATTAAGAATGCCTTTGTACTCCTCGATAGCATTCTGCTTTGGCGTTATCTCTGCACTTGCTGCATAAGATATAAATTTTGCATCAGTCTTAATTTGACCAGTGTAAAATGGATCAAATCCTCTTGTTATATACGGATTCCATACTTGATCACTTCCAGAAACCAAATAATCATAATTGCATATTTCTGTATCTTTTGATGTATATGTCTTTGAAGAGGTAGGCAAGGCATCTATGAATTTCTCAAAAACTTTAGCTCGTTTATATCTTAAAAATATAAAAGGAAGTATTTTAATGAGAAATTTAATTTTACCTTTGACAGACATTCTTTTGATACGTCCCCAAGGAATTGTACCATGCGCTCCCTCTATCACTTCTGGTCTATAATCGACGATTTCAGCTTCAAGACCACAATTGATTAAATAGGTTACAAGTGCATAAGCTTGCAACACCGCTCCATAATTATGTGCTCTATGAAATGTTAATATACCTATTTTCATCTCAATGAAAGTTTACGGGTTATTTTATCTTTTAAAGTTTTCATTTTATATCTCCATCCTACATTTCCATATCTCGTCAACACATACAGATATCCTTTGTTCTTGTAATCATCTTCAAACCTTTGGCGCAATGGATTGGCAGGTGTTGGATGAATCAAATTTGGTTGCAAAACTTGAGAGATTTCTACTTCCAAAAGATTCAGTTCACTTTCTGATCCAGAAAGCAATCGTTTACCTTTCTCTGTATTAACAATTACCAAAGAAACTCCCTTATTGTCCGAATTAAAGGCAGAAGCAACCTTCTCTATTCCCCAAAAATCACCAATAGAAATATCTGATGGTCTAGTCATATTGCAGAATTTACATTCTGCACAAGAATGACGAACACTTAGACCGTTATAAAAAAAATAGCGGTGCCCAAAATCCGTCAAAGAAGTACCATCTGCAAAAGTAAATTTTTCCAAATGAGTAGAATACCAGCCATGAGTCTTATCACGAAAATCGGTTTTTACAATACGCTTTTTATGCTTTTTCTCTTGATAATCTAGATAATCCCTCCAAAGATACGGAGATGGCACCGCATGACATACGATATCTACCAAGAATAATTGCTCCTGCAATCTCTTAGGAACAAACGAATGGAGTCCTGCCGTTTGACATGGTGTACCAGAAAACAATACCATTCGACCTGCCTTCAAATCATCTTTGACCATTTTAAATATGCCAGTCAAGTCACTTTGAACATACTTACTCCCCTTAAACTCATTGCGTTCCTCTTTTGTTGTAGCTCGCTTGTGAACTACCCGAAAGTGATCAGTATAACCTGCACCATACACAACACCTCCATTATCTAATATATAATTAGAAATAGCAATGAAAGCTGCACCGCTACGACTGGTCTCCACCTCATTCATATTCTTATGGCGAGCACCATAAGCTAAAGGCTTATCAAGATTCAAACTGGTGTCATAATTGTCATTAAAGGCACATACCTTCTCACACAAGCCACAATCCACACACTTCCCCTTATCCACTTCCGGATAAAGGAAGCCAAGCGCATCTGGCTTCATCGTTATTGCATCATGATTGCAGATGCTGGCACAAGCCGTACATCCACAACAATCAGCAGGATTCTTTATTTCTATCATTTTATTAATTTGAATTTTCTTATTAGTACAGTAATATTCTCTTTATATAATACAAATTACTTCTTCACTTTTTGTATTACCTTATGGACTTTATCTATTACAAATGCCCTCTCTTTCTTCGTACATCCTACATAAAACTCCACAACACATGTACAAGCCATTGCCATCATTGTAATCAGTACAAATGACAGGAATGATTCTTGCATATAGTAAGAAAGCAAACCTGGAACAACAAAAGCAAGTATTGCTACTCCAAGTACATTAAAATATACCTTCTTCATATATTGGATAGAAGAAAGACCTATCAATCCTCGCAACATATATAGGCGAGCAGCCAAGCAGCACTGTGATATGATGATAGCCACTATTAATACACTTTCTGGCATGGCACCCAAACGAAGGCATATATATGATACTGGTAGATTCATCATTTGCAATCCTCCCACCACAATCTGATAGTTTTTTATCTTTCCAGTTGCCAACATGGCTGTAATCAATGGATTGGATATGGATTCACACATGGCAAAGATCAATATCAACTGCACAAATAATACAGCATGTTCTGGAACCAACTTCAGCCATATCACTAATATATAATGTGTATTAAGCAATACTGGCAAGGATAGCAACAGCAGCATATAGAAAGAGAGACGTGCGCCTTGGAATATTAAGGTCATCATGTAATCTCTATCTCCCGATGCATAAGACTTGGTAATTTGGGGATTGACAGCCGTCATGAAGTTCTGTACAAATCCAGTGATGGCATTATTCACTTGATTGGCGATTCCTCTGGCAGCATTCACGGAAGGTCCAAAGAACATATTGATGACCACATTACCACCTTGGTCTCTCAATACCGCTGATGCCGCACCTATGAAGTTCCATCCTGCGAATCCAAACATTTTCATCAAAATCTCCTTGTCCCAATGGAAATGGTAAGTACATTCTGCAAAATGCTTTTTGCAATAATGACCGTAAGTGAATCTAATGACCAAACCTACCACACACATCAAGATGGCATAGAATACCAATCTATCTATTGGCGAAACCATAATCAAGAAAGCTATCGCCAACTTACCTACTGCCTCCAAGATGCTGATATAGGCAAATGCCGACATCTTCTCATGTGCAATGATGGCTGCATTATAAGGCACGCTTATCAAACCAATGACGAAGGTTACGATAGAGAATTGCAGCACCCAGTTGGCAGCCGTCATTCTTTCTGCTGGTATCGTCATCTTGGCATTCAGGAACCATACGCCCACCGACTCTATCAGCACCACGATAATCAATGACAGCAAAAGTTGTATTGTCACCGAGGCTGAGAAAATCTTATTGAGTTTGCTTTGGTCTCCCTTTCCTAATTCATATGTGATAAATCGGCTTATGGCCGCCGACAGCGATCCAGATATGACGGTAAACATCGCCACTACGCCACCTACCACATTATAGATACCAAAGTCCTCTACTCCCAACGCATTCAATATGACTCGGCTCGTGTACAGTGAGACCACCATCATAAAGAGCATTCGGAAGTAAAGAAGTAACGTATTCTTCGCTATTCTTTTATTATTATCTGATGTTTGGTTTGACATTTACTTTTTCTTTTCTATTGAATTTAAAAACTTATTTCTATCATTCTCCCAAATTGTATCATCCTTAACCTCTGGCATATGAAAGAAGTCTATCAAATAATCCTTCAGCTGATTCAACTTACCATTTACTCGCTTTGAAACATCCTGTACCATTGCCGTCTTTCTAGGATCAATTCTGCAAACTAACATATGTTCTAAATAATACCATGAAAATCTCATCTATCAGCACAATCAAAGCAAATCTAAAGAAATAACTATGATAGTAGAAATCCGTTGAGGCAAGAACACTGAAATCAGGCTTGTTTACTTGATAGGATAGCGTATTATGCGCACAGCGGTTTCGATGCCTATAGGCCAACTCTTCATACCTTTTACTCAATGCAGATTTAAATAAATTGTAGGACTTAACAGAACCTATAGGGTAATATAGTTGTCTAATATTTAAGACATCTGGTTTTTGAAAGTCATCCGTAAATCACTTTCTACAGCTTTGACAGATTGCTTTTGCTCATCGAAATATGCCTTTAGATCTTGCCTTTCCTGTCTGAAAACAAATATAGTATATATGTTCCAGCCCAACAGAACTGTCACAAGAAAGCCAAGACTCCCTGTAATAAATCAAAGATAATCAAACGACATCTCGGTTCTTGGCAATGAAGTTGATATTGCTATCACACTCAAAACTATTGCTAAAATGCTAACCAACAAAGTCGATCTGTTTACTTTCATAATCTGAAGTTTTTATTGAGGATTTTTGATTTTAATCTTCAAAATAATACCATTAATTTCCTTTTCTATAACTTCGTTCTTTGATCTTTGCGACCTCACATATGAATGGATTAACATTACTATAATCTCCTTTTATGTCTTCATTCACATTCATAATCAGACATATAGAACAAAACTGTTTACGTAAACAAGAATTACATTTAGGAAAATCTTTATATTGTAGATTTCTCAATCCCAATACAATAGAATTCTCATACCATATTTCTTTCAAACTTTGTTTTTCTATATTTCCTAGCTTAAGATTCTGCCATCCTTCACAAGGATAAATATCACCAGTGTTTGAGACACACAAAGAACTCTTACATACAGGACATATTGGAGTTGAAGAATCTTTCTGCTTGTTTTTTATAGACTCTAATTCTGAATTATTCAAAACCTTTGTTTTTTCTATATTTTCGATCTCTTCAGCAGACAATCTACATGACAAATTACTAGAAGTTAAATCATAACTACCATAAAGTGAGTAATCATAATCAGCCTCGATATTCAATGATTTAGCAAATTCCAATACACCCTTATAATCACTTTTGTTCTGCTTCATAACCGGACAATTTATTTGAATAGATATATTCCTTGCATGAAGCTGTTCTATTGAATGAAGTGTTTGTTTAAAGCTACCTTTCTTACGGGTTATAGAGTCATGAACACTCTCATCCATAGAATATAACGATGTTTGAATGCTTATCAAAGGATTTGATGCTATTAGATCTATCAATTCTTCTGATAACAATGTTAAATTTGAAAGCAGATTAACTGAGAAGTTATATCGACTGCACTCTAATAAAAAGCGTTTCAAATTCGGGTTTAATAATGGCTCACCACCACTAATCGTTATATTAAGAACGTTCATACTACGACATTGAGAGAGAATTCTATCAAATACTTTCTCAGGCATTATAGTACATTTATTCTTTTCTGGTATATAGCAATGAACACATCTTTCATTACAGCGACTCGAAATATCAACATGAACACGAGACAAGCTATATTTTGTTCTAAAAGTCTCTTCATATATGGTTTGACTAGCTTGCAACTGAGGAATATTCAACTCAAAAGTTTGTCTATTGTCATATGAAAAATAACGCGATACGAAATCTGCATAATCATGTTCATCCCCCATAAAGATAAAACCTTTCGAATACAATTCTTTGTAAAACTCCAAGGCATCTCTACTTATCACAGCAACAGGAACATCAGAATACAACTTGCATAAACGAAGAATAACGTCATCTAACTTTTCTGGAATATCCTTAAGGTTAGTATAGAAAACCTTACCTGTATTAGACAATATTAATTCTCCTACTTTCTTGCAGCTATGTGAAGCGGTATCATATCCAAAATTACGATTATCTGTAAGATAACCATAAGAAGAATAAGAGCGAAATAATATATATGGCAATTTTTGTACTATCATAGTGATCAAATTGTGAGCGATAGTATAATAACTATCGCTCAGTTTTACACAAAGCTATCAATTAATGCGTGCCAGAAGATTTTCTTGTGCAAGAAGGTCTTCCACATGGCTTTCTCTGACAATCAGCCATCATAATTGCACTTTGTGCTAGGAATGAAGGTTTTTCGTATTCCATATAATTGATGTTTGTGGCCGCTCTATATCCACTATCCCTCGCTGAGTAGCCGTTGAGTACGAAGAGTGGCATTTATAGTATTTCATCAATTTAGTGTCTCCACTATATTACAAGCAATTACCTTATTTTCCAAATTCCTTAATCCTCTGTTCTTCTTTCAATGAGCAGACAAGCAGCTGGCCGTGCTCTAGGCTACGATATAGCCGTTCAAGCCTTGAACTACCACTTTGCTTTCATCGGCTGCATGTACCACGCAGTTCTTGCATTCATACTATAGAATGTCCTTGCCTACGCTGCGGCGATATAGCCATACCCTGTTTCAGGGCGGCTTGGCTTGATACCGATGGTAACGATGGCGTTCTTATCAGAAGTATAGCTCAATGCCTTGCTGAGCACTCGCTGATACTCCGAGGTGTTAATGACCAGGGCATCGGATGGTGTCACCACGATGTTGGCATCAGGATGCTTCTTCTGGATCTTCCAGCAGGCATAGGCAATACATGGAGCGGTATTGCGAGCCTCTGGCTCTGCTAATATGTTATCTACTGGCATGTCAGGGATTTGCTCCTTGACAATGCGAATGTATTTCTCGTTTGTCACTACCCACTTGTTTTCGACAGGACAGATTGGCTTCAATCTATCTACTGTCAATTGTATGAGGGAACGGCCGACTCCCATCACATCAATGAACTGCTTTGGGTAATCGGGGGTTGACATAGGCCAAAAGCGGCTACCTACGCCGCCAGCCATGATTATGATATGTATGTCGTTGAAATTATGCATCATATTGTTATTTTACCTCTGAGTCTCCTTAAGGAGATATTTATTCTAAAATCATCCCTTCTTTACCATTACAGAAGGTTTCACCTTGCTCACCAAGCACCTTCTCAGAAGGAGGGGTTATAACTGACTGATTATAGTCCATTATTGTAATACGACCTCAACAGCTTAAAGATTTTCTCCAAACAATCAGCCATGCAACTCGCATCATCCAACTGATCACATAGATATGTTGCATGAGGCTCAGGATTGTTATTTCGAATCATTGTTTTTCAAAGCTTCTACTATAATCTTCTTTTGAGCTGATTCGTTAATGTTTATATTGTAAGTCATAATTGCATGCTATTCCATGAATTTGAGCCATTCTTTTCCATTAAATAAAATCCATTTTATATGCGCTCTACTTTCATTTTTTTTATTGTATCCTCCATTTTTCTTAATACTTCTAAGGATGCTTTAATCTCTTTCGCTGATAAATCAGGCAATCCTTGATGTCCATGAGATGATTGATGTAGAGCAACCTTTTGATAGATAGTCATTGCCTGCAATTGTTCTGCTAATTTATCTACGCCGTCATTAGAATCATTGAATCTAGCAATAACATTATTGATTTTATTAAGTTGATTATCAAGAGGAACATCTTTCAAAATCGAAACAATAGATTTAATCAAATCATTATATGTCTCAATCCTGTTTCCTGCGACATGAAAACTTCTATTTGAGCATTTCTTCTGAATGTCAACAAGCAAATTTGAAAGTTCTTCCTTAGCTCCTGCCATTAATAATAATGTATAACGATGAAGCAGAACTTCAAAATACTGTCGTACATCATTACCTATGCTGTGTATATGTTCGGGATGATTTTTCAATTCTGTTTCTATGCGAGTAATTATATTTTCTGCAGAGATAGCATAAACTTTGTGGCCATTATTATATTCATAAATTCCTTGTCTTAACCATAGTTTATTTCTTTTATCATCTTCTTTTAAAAAGAAATCACACAAATTATAAAAACTCGTATTATGCGTAAGTAAAATAACTTGAAACTCACCAAACTTTGTCACCAAATATTCGTATAAGAACATTCGATTGGCCGTATCAAGACTGGTGAAAATATCATCAAGAACGAGGATTTTCTTACTTCTTTTTTCAGGAGGTGCAAATAATTGAATAGACTCTAAAGTCAATAACAGAGCTACCAAATTGAGTTTTGCCTCATTAAATAAAAGATTCAAATTATCATCACTAATAAGTTTTTGATTAACATCTTGTATCACTATACGGTATGCAGCATTTTGAGAACTGGTAAGCGAAATATCCTCATAGAAGAATTTCTGTAATGAGAGATTGACTTCTGATAAAATACATAAATAAGATTCATCTGTAAGTTCAGTATCGATATTATGCCTTGCCAAGTAGAGTGATTTTAACAAAACATCCAAATCTAAAAAGCCATTGACTTTAATATCGTTACCATTAAGCATATAAACGTTATAATAATCTTTATTAAACGTTTCAAACGAAACCCCATTGATTTCTATAAGAGGCTCTGCTACAGATTTCTTATTTTTATATTCAATCAATATTTGACGACTAGCGTTTATTCGTTCCAATCCTTGATAACGAGCAGGAATACGTTCTTGTTCTATGCGTTCTTTATGAAATGCTAACTTTATAGCTTCATAAACAGAAGTTTTGCCTGATCCATTTTCTCCAAAACACAAAATGTTCATAGGCTTCCCTTCAGCTGTTTCGCCTCCAAAAACAACAGGATTTTCCCCAAAAGCTTTAAAATTTGAAATTGTCAACTTTCTCATTATCCTTTGCCATTTACAAAAAAATCCTCCAATACAGAGGAGATATGAGTTATCCTATCTAGAAATTTTTTATGAGTAAAACCAGAATTATCACTTGTTAAATTTCTAACCTCTTCTATCTTAGAATTGGAATACGACTTATAACGTTGAAGAATTGGCGTACTACGTTGGGGCATGTCCAATACTATACTGTTACCCAAACTATTAACTTCATCCTCTAAATCTTGATGATTCCAATCATTGGAGAGGCTTTTAAGATCAACTGTTTTGATAATTTTATCGACTCTATAATTGTCAATAGCAGTCTGCTTAGGAGAGCTAAGATAAAAAGCTAATAGAGTGAGGCCTTTCCTTAATCTCCCCGGATTATTCCACATCCACTCATCTACATTTTTTACTAGATAATTATCTATATCCTGCCCAGAAGCAACTTTATAGATAATATTGTATATTTCAAATTTAACTGACATTGTAGACCCTCGATAATAACAATATCGAAGAATCTTTTTAAGGAAAGATATCAGTTCCTCATCAGACGCTGACTTGTGGTAATAAATATAAACAACAAAAGCGTAAACTGGATTTTGGTTTGTATATGCATCCAAAATTTGAATCCACGCCGCCAAACGTGATGGTTCATTAAGTTTATTTCTATAATATTCTATCGCATCTAATGTATCTAGCAAGGAACTTAAGACATAACCATAATCACCTTTTTTAAATGGTGATTTGTTGTCTTTTTGAAAGAATTCTCTTAAACGTTTTTCTGCAACTATTATGCCTTCCCGTCCTCTTATAATATGATAATAGTAGCGAAACAAATCATCAATCTTTATATTTAGATCTTCACACCGTGAATTGATTTCTTTCCACTTTCTTATAAACTCATCTCCCTTGCCAATAGTTAAAGACATTTGGTAAAGCTTAGCTTTAAAGATGTCAGCATCTTGTAAGTCCATTCCTCGATCATTAATAGTTTCAAAAACCATCAAGGCATTTGAACGAGCCACATCCAAATCGTCGTCTTTTAACACAATTGGCAAGACATATACTTTACTGATAAAATAGTCAACAAATGACTTCTGCTTATCTATTGAAATTTTCATCAAATAGTCTTTTAAGAGCGCATAAATAGCATACCCATTGCAGACTACCTGTTTTGTACAACTCTTATAATTTAAATTTTCATTTTTATCAGAATATTGATCATATACAGCCTCATAATCATTCACGCTTTTTCTTAAAACTTCATCAATCTGCATTTGATCTTTTACCTCAAATACATCAGAAGAAATTTTACTAAGGTAATCAGATGTACTTTCTTCTTCGTATGATTCGACTTGAATCATTCTCTTTAGTCTGTTATTATTTGGTTGAAGGATGCATAAAGACTTCAGATAAAGCCATAAGGTTATTAATCTCTGCTGCCCATCTACGACTTCTGGTCTATCATCTTTTTCGCCTTCAGCCAAAACAATATTACCCAAGAAATATGAGTCCGTATTACTTTCAAACGCTTCCAATACATCATCATACAACTGTTTACATTCCTCCATGGTCCAAGAATAATGACGCTGGTATGATGGTATTATATATCTATCATCATTTGAGAATAATGATTTTAGATTCTTTTGTTCTGCCGATAAATATAGTGCCATATTCGAATTTCATGTAACCATTAATATATTCAAACACCCTCTGATTTATCTTTATTTAAAGGCTAATTTAGAGCTGTTAAAAACATAAAAATGATTTGATTTAATATTTATTTTTGCAACAAGCGTGTACCGCTACCACCTGCTAATACTATTCCTTTCAGAATTTGGTCTGCAAGAGGTGCCCGCTGATATTTAAACTAGAATGGATCATACAGTAGATAAACGCTGCAAATTGTTCATCAAAGCCTATACTTTGGAAATAAGCTGAATGCCTGGATATGAACTCTTCTTTTGTAGCTGGTTCTTTCATCTTCTCGGTTACTTGTGAGTCTGCACGAAATTATCTATCAATTCTTTATATTCAGATGCCATCTCTTTTGCCTTTTTTTTACACTTTTCGTTTTCCATTTGTAATTGTGCCAGTACATCTCTTGCAGTCTTTCGATCTTGCCAATATCCTATAAGTAATGGCGCGATAAAACATACCAATACAAAATATACTACGAAGAAATCGCCTAACATATTAAGAGATGATAAATCTTTGATATTAATTTTCCAATAACCTACAATCGTAGCTATATCGTCCCAATTACAATTAGACAAGTAACTTGAAACTTTAACGGATAGTACTATTTTTACTAAAATAGCTACTACAAAAGCTATGAATAGCATATAAATAGTATGTTTAAGGACAAAGCGACTATTGTACTTATAATGGTTAAGATCTTTTAAAGCTCTTTTACTATGAAAGAACGCAAAAATCAAGAAAATTACTACTATCAGGCATTCGAATAGTACAGAATTGAAAAAGCAAAAGGGAAATAACAGTAGAATTATCCCCACTATAGGCAATCCTATATTTTTTAATAATCCCAAAAACAAACAACTGTTAGAACTTATCAATTGTGAAGGATATTCTTCTACAAATGGGATGTTTTTAAAGTAATATACCCAAAGTAGAGTAGTAAACGTCACAGACTGTAAAACCAAGAGTAAAACGAAGAATGCCCATCCTATACCTACCTTACAACATGCATCTATAGTCATTAGCAGCAAACCTACAAAAAAGAAATGTAACTCTATAAATAGAATTTCCTTTTTCTCCACTCGCTTTTTCTTTGTGGCTTTGTATTGATCTATCAGTTCGTTTCCTTTGTTGAAAAAATTATAAGAGGTGTTTTGGGCCTTGCTTGCTATCTTTAGTAATTCCGATCGTTTTGCATCATCAAGTTTTGTTTCCCAATATCCCTTGTCATAAGCTCCATTATTGAAAAATTTGAATTTCTCAGAAATGTCTTTTTTTAAACTATCCAAACAATTCTTTAGGTAATTCTCCATGTCGTTATTAAAGGTAGTCAATAACTCCAGCAAGAAATTACTCTCATTATTGAATAGACACAATACAACTAATGTCAGAAGAACCCCTAAGAATGTTTGTGAATGCGAAAATAATTCACCTTCCATACTTTATGCAACATTAACTGGCACAGATAACTTTTGCAGATAACGGAACGAGTCATCCAAAATATCTGTAGTTTCCTTACTGTTGAAACTGCAAATTGCTGTTCTGGCATCAGCAGAATTTTCTCTTCTAAAAGATGTGCCAGCAATAGTAAAATGGTTTAAACTAACTGGAACTGTAAGTTTGTAGAAAGATAATTGTCCACTATAAAGTGGTTCTTTAATTATATTCCATATTGGGGTGTCCTTTGATAACTCCGACAAATCTTTTTCTAAGATGACAGTCAACTTGCCACCTTTGTCAAAGAATGACTTTGTCGTTTCTAATAATGTTTCATAAGGCAAAAAGCCATTCCATTTATCGATTTTTTCTACATCTGTCTCATCTGGTTTGGCCTTCCTTTTAAAGTCATTTATTATATTCTTAGCCTCATTTCTAAAGCCTGTAAACTCACCGCAGAACATCTTGACTTCTTCATTACGTAACATCGCAACTTGAAGGATGCCGTTTAGCACCATATCAGTATGCACCATTGTCTCATTAAAGAAGAACTCACCATTGTTAGTGTTGATACTATTCTGCAACTTTTCTTGATAACTAAGAAAGTCTTCTATCGTAAAGAGTTTTGAATCCATTTCTTTATGAGTATTTGATGAATATTGATTGCGCAATTCAACATTCCATCAAATCATTATTAAAATTGTACCTCACTGTTTTGCGCTTGCCATTCATGACAAATGACAACAGCTAAATTCTTTTGTATCTGAATATAAGAACGCTCAAATGGCTTTCTTATTGTATAGTTTGCTCTATCCTTTGAGTCCTCGATGTTCTACGGATATCGTAACTCGGTCACTGCTATTTGCTTTAATACTTTTTGTTTTTGCCGTTAAGTTATAAAAATGTGGTGATTTAACAAGATGCCTTCCGATTTTTACCTCAGAAGCTCGTGACCAAACAGATACTTTTCGTTCATCTACAAGTTTAACCATAGGAGCTACGAATTGTGTAACTTGCTCCTCACGTCCTGTTACAAGAACAGTCCGTACCCTATGTCTTCTATTTCTTAATTCTGCAAGAGTTTTTGGGGCAATAACAGTATGTCTTAAGTTTCCCAATTCTGCATTACATTTGGTAAAATCAAACATAGCCAAAGGACTTGCCTTGAAAAGAATATTGGCAGTACCATCTGGCCCTGCAGGTATATTAAGCGTAGAGATTCTGTCATTCTTATGAGCAATGATAGCTTTGCATTCTTCATTTTGGATTATCCACGCCCATACTCTATAGACATTATCCCTCCAAGTCGTAATAGGAATGGATGTGCAGATGTGTGTGATGAAAGGAAGACAACTTTCATAGAAATCTTTCTTGTCAGCGGTATCTTTTGTGACATATTTCTCTGTTAAGAGCATGATGTAAATTACACGATCCATGAGTTGCTTGATGGTATGACATCGTTTCATCCAACCAATATAGACTCTCAATCTAGTCGTGTTTGGCACATAGTGTATCAACCCAATTTCATCGAATGTCAAGTCTGTTATTCTTATAGTATTTTCCATTGTTTTACTAATTATTTTAACGTTTCGTACATTATCCGTAGTTCATTCGTAGATTTCCAACAGCAATATGGCATATAGGATAATCCACCACATTCTTTATCATTATCCCCTTACCTTTGCAGTGTCTTTCAAAAGACAGTAACAATATGTAGAACTCTATAATATAATAAGGTGTATGAAACTAAAAGCAACTTATACTCGCCGTATCCTGGCGATGATGTATTTCCCGGACTGCGAACCGCAGAACGCTGTGCGCCGTCTGACCAGCGAAATAAAACGCTGTACGGAATTGTATGAACTCTTGACCGCTAAGGGCAAGAGGTTTGACAACAAGCAGATTCTCACCATCCGTGAGGTGAAACTTATCGAGGAGTATCTGGGCGAACCTGTGTACTCTATCGAGGAAGTGCTTGTATGAACTCTCATGAAGCGCATCGTTAGGTGCAGATGATGCGCTTCTTTGACTGCTAACGAAGCGCATCTTCAGGGTGTAAGGAAGCGCATCTTTAGGTCGCATGAAACTTCGACGTTCATCGACACACTTCGACGGATGCCCCTGAGCTGATGTTGTATCTTTGCAGCGTGATTCAGAAATCGAAGACATAGAGAGTCTGAGAACTGACCACACATTATTAATTATAATACATTTCAAATTATGAGTAAGTACTACAGTGTTTTTTCTCGTACCTTGACCATGGGTACTCGTAAAGGTGAGACAGTTTACAGTGTTCGCCCTGTTAGTAACGGAACGTTAACTACTGATCAGGTAGCGAAGCAGATTTCTACGGAATCTACTGCTACCACGGCTGACGTGAAGGCGGTACTCGACCGCTATGCCTACTATGTGATGGACAACCTGGCTAAGGGTTACAACATCGAGTTGCTTGGCTTCGGAACGCTCTATCTTCGCTTCATTACCAACAAGTCGGTAACAGACCCGAAGAAGGCAAAGAGTAATCTGGTGAAGAGCATTGTTCCAGCCTTCCGTCCTTCGTTCACCGTTGACCGCAATGGTAAGCGCACCTACGACTTGATTCCTAACCGTATCAGCCTTGTGAAATACGGCGAGGACAGCACCTCTGACGGAACAGGCGATGATGGCGACGAGGGTAGCAACTCTACACCAACACCAAATCCTTCTGACAAGGGTGAAAGCACTGGTGGTGGTTCCGACAGCGGAAACACAGACACTGGTGACTCCGGCAGCGGTGCTGGAGGCGACGGCAACGTTAACTTTGAGTAATCCGTAATTCGCAATCATTGAGTATGAATGTATTAATCCCAATAGCTACTGCTATGATGTTGGAGACTTATCCCATGAACATTGGTGGGGAGGCTGTGCGCAACGAGCGCACCCTCCTTGCCAAGGTGGAGGACGGCGAGCTGATGCGGTCGTCCGAGAGTGTTAGATTTTTGATCTTGCATTGTTCGGCTACCCGACGCAATCAGGATTATAGTGTTGAACAACTGATGCGTGATCATAAGAAGCGTGGCTTTCGTACCATCGGCTACCATTTTTATATTCGTAAGGATGGTACCATCACACAGCATCGCAAACTGTTGGAGGTGGGGGCGCATTGCCGACCTTACAACCGCTGTTCGATAGGCATCTGCTACGAGGGTGGTCTGGATGAGCATGGCAAGCCATGCGATACTCGTACCGAGACACAGACTGAACGTATTATCGAGTTGCTGTACAAGCTGCATAAGTTGTTTCCGAAAGCGAAGATAGCGGGGCATCACGACTTGCCTGGCACTACACCAAAGGCTTGTCCTTGTCTGGATACCCATGCCGTATTCGGATGGATAGAGGACCTTTAGTCCCTGCGGAAGATGTTTCGTGTTCGAATCTTTTCCTTTACGTCATCAAGGCACGTGTCGTAGCGGTTGGCTATAATCGCATGGCTCTGTGCCTTGAATGTTTCAAGGTTGTGCTCAACGCGGCTTCCAAAATCACCTTTATTCTCCCATAATCCGTTTCATCGCTGCCATCATGCGGAGCTGCTTAGCAGTTGGTCCTTTCTGACCTTTCTCTGCCAAGTCAAGATAGAACTTGTAGTTGCTTGACAAAGCCTCACGCAGTTCATCAGGCATGAGCATGTGCCATTCTTGCTTTTCCTCATCACAATAGGTGGCAACCAAATATAGTTTCTGAAGCTTGTACTGGGTCTTGCGCATCTTGCGAATGACATAGGTATTGGCACCGCCCTTGACAAACTCATCGATAATTTGTAACTCTTGCTTGTTGAGGTTGCTCAATATCTCAATAGGACTATTGAGCAGTTCCTGCGCTACTCGGCGTGCCGTCTCGTCCTTCTTCAAGTTTGGACTAACATACAGGTCGAGTTTGTCGCACGCCTTTAGCATATTGGCTTTGGTCACTCCTCCTACGAGTTGCACCAAGCGTATGCTGGAATCAAAAGTCTTTGTATCTGGTAAAACTATCATGTATTATCTGTTATTCATGTCCATACAAATCTACATGGATATCGAATGGAGAATCGAAGTCTTTCAGCATTGCATGCTTTGTATCTTTCTCAGAGAGATTGGCATGCTCTGTAGGGATTTTCCAATCGATGCCGAGGGTATCATCAAGAATGCTAATGCCACCATCTGCCTCTGGATGATAGAAGTTATCACACTTGTATTGGAACACTGCAGTTTCTGACAGGACAGCGAAACCATGGGCAAAGCCCTTAGGGATGAAGAACTGGCGATGATTGTCTTCTGTCAGTTCTACTGCCACATGCTTGCCGTAAGTAGGGGAGCCTTTGCGAATATCTACTGCTACATCGAGCACTCTACCTTTTACGCAACGAACCAGTTTGCTCTGAGTATATGGTGGGCGCTGGAAGTGCAAGCCTCGCATTACGCCATAGCTGCTCATAGACTC